>TARA_R110002020_G_scaffold117986_1_pt1 | contig 144383 bp, 126 predicted proteins | sample TARA_R110002020 | Tara Oceans TARA_R110002020 (sample SAMEA4396489) | marine metagenome | biome: Westerlies Biome; feature: [MES] marine water layer (ENVO:01000295) within the mesopelagic zone...; material: water (ENVO:00002006), including particulate matter (ENVO:01000060)...
GTCTGCTTAGAAGGCAGATGCTCTATCCAGCTGAGCTACGCGACCTTATGTTGCGGGGCGAAGCGCCTGTCCGCCGCAGGAAACGGAGGAGGAAGCTACGCGACCAATATTCTTCCATACGCCCAAACCCTTATCGGTTAAGCGGCTGCAAATATACAATTAACATTAAATAGAACCCAATTTTATTTTGAAAAATAAGAAATGACTCTCTTCGTTCCTTAGTATCCCTTTTTAAAAAAAATACACCTCCCTATCCAGTCCCTTTTACAATATAAAATTACCAGCCGCATGCTGACCGCCGATTTTATCAAATATTCTAATTCAAGCATTGAAACCATACCTAAAATTCAAAAAATGAAAATGATAATATATAAAGTTCAAAATCCTAAAATTCATGAATCTTAGGGTTGTTTTTTGAATTATTATCATTCTTATTTCAAATTAACATAGTTTTAACGAGCGATTTTCTTGCAAACAGTAGGAGGATTGTCAAACGCCGGTAGCGTGACACAATTTTGCTAAAACATTTTACTCAACCACCTAAAACAATTTAATTTATGAAGAACATGTCAGTAAAGGGATTCTTGCTTTCGGGAGCTTTTTTGTGCTTTGGATTAGCGGAAGCACAGACAGTAACGGGAAATGTTTCGGACGATTCCGGAGCGTTACCGGGCGCAACCGTTGTGGTCAAAGGCACCACAAATGGAACCCAAACCGATTTTGATGGGAACTATACCCTAGGGGACGTAGGGGAGGATGCCACCCTCGTTTTTAGTTATATAGGTTATGAAAGTCAGGAACAAAAGGTCAACGGCAGGACCACCATTGATGTTACCCTCTCGGAGGATGCCAGTGAACTGGAGGAAGTGGTCTTGATCGGATATGGCAGCCAACGAAAATCGGATCTTACCGGTGCCGTTGGCCAAGTGGACGCCCAACAATTGAGCGAACGTCCTGCAACCTCCCTCAACCAAGCCCTTTCGGGAAGGGTAGCAGGGGTACAGGTCAATACCAATTCTGGCCGTCCAGGGGGAAAGGCCAATATACGGATCAGGGGTTTCAGTTCCATTAACTCCTCCAACAACCCGCTCTATGTAGTGGATGGGGTACAGTTGCCTCAGGGCAATTTGGACCAGTTCAGTTCCGCAATAGACTACCTCAACCCCAATGATGTGGTTTCCATTGAAGTCCTTAAGGATGCATCTTCCACCGCCATTTATGGGGCGAGGGGCGCAAATGGGGTCATACTTGTCACCACCAGAAGGGGCAAGGCCGGTCAGGGCAGGATTACCTATGATGTGGAATACAGTGTAAACCGGTTCGGACCCAATAGACCGGAGGTACTGAATTCGGAGGAATATGCCATGATCGAGCAGCTTTCGTGGGAAAATACCCAAAAATTCGATCCCGCAGGATGGGCTGCCGGAAATTATGCACAGTAAAAGCCACGCCTTAAAAGGGCCGATCCTTTAATGGCGCCGCTATTTGATAGCAATGGAAAGGCCATTTATGATACCGATTGGTCCAAGGAGGTCGTTCAGCACAACCTCTCGCAAAATCACCAGATCGGATTTTCGGGGGGTAACGAACGTACTACATATTCCCTTTCACTGGGTGCCAGGGACGATCAGGGACTTCTTAAGAACAGTTATTTAAAGCGCTATTCTGGAAGGTTTGCCATTGATGATCAGATCAAGACATGGTTAAAAGTGGGGGGCTCCCTCAGCTATAACTACCAGACCGAAAATTTGGTGGATACCAATGATGAAGTAGCCCGTAGGATGGTGGAAGATTTTCCCTTCCTGCCCGTAAAGTATGAAAGTGGACCTAAAGAAGGATTATATGCCGATAACAGGGACTATCCCTTTGCCGAGGGAACACGAAATTCGGTACATAGGCTCAACAGCCAGAAATATATCCTGAACACACAGACCGCTTCCGGTAGTTTCTATACCAACATCAATTTCACTAAGGAACTCCAAATGCGTACTGCCCTGGGAACCAACGTGCTGACCCAGGAGAACAACGAGTTCAGCGATAGCACCTTGGATAATAATGCCATGGCCAGGGCCTCTGCCAGTAATGATAAGCAAACCTTCTGGTCCATTGAAAATTATCTGACCTATGATAAGGAAATCAATGAAAACAATTCGTTTACGGCCCTTTTGGGATTGTCCTGGCAGCAGTCCAATACCTTTTTCGTAAATGCCGAGTCCAGAAATTTTCCTGCCGACTATCTAGAATATAACAATTTGGGTGCGGGAACTGACAATCTTGTAGTGGGTTCCTTTGCGGACAAAGAGGCACTGAATTCTTATTTCGGAAGGATCAATTACAACCTGTACGGCAAATACCTCTTTACGGTAACCGCCAGGGCGGATGGTTCCTCCAAATTTGGGGACAACAACAAATTTTCCATTTTCCCCTCTGCCGCAGTTGCTTGGAGGGTATCGGACGAACAGTTTTTGGCCAACAGCGAAACGATATCCAATTTAAAGTTAAGGACCAGTTACGGGGTAACAGGTAACTCGGAGATACCTCCTTACTCGTCCCTGTCCCTTTTAAGTTCCAATTATAAGGCGATCTGGGATGGTAATCCAATAGGGGGCACCGGACTCAACAGATTGGCCAATCCGGATCTTAAATGGGAGAAAACGGCCCAGTATGATGTGGGGCTGGAATTGGGACTGTTCAACAACCGCATCTCTCTGGAAGCTGATTACTACTACAGAAAGACCACGGACATGCTCTTGGATGCCCCGGTACCACAGTCAACGGGATATGCGACCATACGAAGGAACGTAGGTTCCATGGAAAACAAGGGTATCGAACTTGGGCTTACCACTATGAACATCGTAAACGAAAATTTTACCTGGAGCACGACGTTTAACATCTCCATGAACAAGAACAAGGTATTGTCCCTTGCCACGCCATCCGATATTTTCGGGGTTGGAAGTCCGGGTATTACCAATGAAACGGGTATTATAAGGGTAGGGGAGCCTGTAGGTGCTTTCTGGGGCCTGACCCGCTTGGGAGTGTGGGGAACCGATGAAGCGGAGGAAGCGGCCAAGTTCGTAAGTTATAGAAATGGGCTTACCCTCTTACCAGGGGACATAAAGTACAAGGATTTTAATGGGGATTATATTATCAATGATGATGATAGGTCCATTATTGGGAACGGTAGTCCCGATGCATGGGGATCTTTGGTGAACTATGTATCCTTTAAGAATTTGGATTTGACCTTGGAACTGCAGTACTCCTATGGAAACGATGTGATGAACATGAACCTGCACTCCAGTGAGGATAGACAGGCACTGGCAAACAGTTACAGAACGGTGCTGGACGCTTGGACACCCGATAACCAGGATACCATGATCGCCCAGGTAAGGGATACACGGGCAGGATATGTGACCAATGTGGATACCCATTGGGTACAGGATGGATCTTTTGTAAGGGGAAAAAACCTAATGCTTGGATATTCCTTTGATAGGAACTTGTTGGATAGGTTGTACCTCAATAAATTGAGATTGTATGCATCCGTACAAAACTTCTTTTTGATCGTGGACGATGAGCTCCTTGGTGATCCCGAAGTAACTCCCATTAGGGGAAATGCCAGTAACAATGCATTTTCCCAAGGGATGAAGTGGCACGAATACCCCAAGGCCACCACCTTTGTAATCGGTTTACAAGTAGGTCTCTAATCAGCTAAATTTAAAGACATAATCTTATGAAAATCAACATAATTAAAAATAACAGCAAGTATTTTTTGGGTCTTTTCCTACTGTTTGGAACAATGGGCTGTTCGGATTTCTTGGAAGAATCGGATCCTTCCAATCTTACCCCGGACAGTTTTTATACCACTGCAAAACATGCGGAGGCAGCCATAGCGGCCGCCTACGCCGATACCCGTTTTATCGGGGACGGTGCGGGCATATTTTCATCAAACTGGCAATTGTTATTGGCCCCAACGGGGACCACTACCACTCAGACTGCCCAGAACTCCGACCTTAACAATCTTTATTCCCTGTCCTATGATGAAAATACGGGGCATGTGAAAAACTGGTGGAGAGGTATTTATAAGCTGATCGGTAATACCAACCTGGTACTTGAAAATGTGCCGGGCATTCCTATGGACGAGGCCGAAAAGGCCAGGGTGTTGGGAGAGGCACGGTTTTTAAGGGCCTGGGCCTATTTTATGGCGGTAAGGATATGGGGCGATATCCCGCTCATCACCCTTCCGCAAAGTGCAACTTCCGAGGATTTTTTCCCTGTTAGATCTCCCCAGTCCGAGGTCTATGCCCTAATAGTATCCGACCTTTTGGAGGCGGAGTCCGCAGGACTTCCCTGGACGGACGAAAGCGGACGTGTTTCGCAATCTGCAGTAAAGGCCCTGCTTTCAAAAGTATACCTTACGATGGCAGGACATCCCTTGAACGAGACCGCACGTTATGCGGATGCGGCCAGCAAGGCAAAGGAGATAATCGACAATCCGGGACCGATCGATCTATTTGAGACCTATGGTCAGGTACATGATGAAAGCCTGAACAATACGGTGGAACATATTTTTGGCATACAATATAACAACTTGGTGGCCGATAACCCTATGGGAAATATGCGGCCCAATTTCCAACCGGTTACCTACAGGGGCCCAGATGGTACCGGAAGTACCATTCCGCTACCACAATTTTACAACTCCTACGAAGATGGTGATATCAGGGCCATCGATAGGGAGGGCTGGTTTTATACCAGTTACTATGAAAACGGAAGTGGTGAACTCTTTGATCTGGGCGCTCCCTTTATATTCAAACATTTTAATGTGACGGCCAATGGTACTTTTGGGATTCCCGGCACGGCGAAGGACAACCTGAACGTACCTATATTCCGTTTCGCCGAGGTCCTGTTGATCTTTGCCGAGGCCAGTAACGAGGCCGTTGGACCTTCCCAAGATGCGGTGGATGCCTTAAAAAGGATCAGGGATAGGGCAGGTCTTGAGACGCCTGCTCTGGGAGCGTTCGATCAGCAGTCCCTACGTGAAGCTATCTGGAAAGAAAGGTGGCACGAACTTGCTTTTGAAATGAAAATATGGTTCGATATGGTCCGTTTGAGACAGGTCTACAATTCCACCACTGATGGGTTTGACGATTTTGTTGGCCATGTGATCCTAAATTCCAATCAAGCATTGCAGGAAAAGCACTTGTTGTTCCCCATTCCGGGACCGGAGTTGATCAACAACCCGAACCTTACCCCGCAAAACCCTGGGTATTAGAAAGTAATTTGTTCCCCATAGTGGGGGCAACATTGAAGTTAGTTTAGTTAGTTAGTTTCAAAAGCGGTTTCCCCCCAGGGGCGCCGCTTTTGTTTTTCTATAGATTGGATTGGTTGGTTCAAAAAAAGTGCCTTAATAGCGGTAATTAAATACCCTCTGTCTTGACGTGAGAGGGGGCTTTGGGTAGGTTCTATTTGGGAATGAATCAATTGCTGCTTGCACTGCTGGTGTTCAGTTCCTTTATAAAGTGCGAAGGAAGTATCCCATGGCGTTTTTTAAAGGCCGCATTGAAGGTGTTCAAATTGTTGAATCCCACCGAGACCGCAATATAACTTAGCTTGCTGTTCCTGAACTTAGCGTCCCCTGCCAGTTTGGCTAGTAGGTATTTTATCCTCATTTCATTGATATAACTGTTGAAATTAAGGTTTTTGGTCTGGTTGATAACATGTGAAAGGTATTTGGGATTGGTCTTCAATCGATCGGAAAGTTGGTACAGATTACAATTGGGATCGATGTAAAACCGCTCGGCCTCCAATTTTTCAAGTTTGGCCAGGATAATATCCTTGGTATCCTCATCCATCACCGTTGAAACCTTGTTGACAGGGATGACATCTTCAGTTTCCCCCTCCTCCTTGCCCGAATTTTCGGTATCCTTTAGTTTTTCGCTCAAGGTCCAATACACCTTTGCCAATTGTATGGCCCTTTGGGTGAGCAACTTATTTTTCCCTTTTACCTTAAGATAGGAAAAAGCGCTCAACATGCTCAGGAACACCAGAAGGAGCAGGATAGCGATGACCGCTTTGTAACGCTCCCGTTGGGCATGGTTCTGTAATTCCAGGATTTCCCTCCTTTGTGAAACCTCCCTAATATCCCTCTGGGTTTCAAGAATTATGATTTTTTGCTCCTTTTCATGGGTAAAAAGGGAATCCCTGATGGACTTGAAAATGAGCTGGTAATCGTGTGCCTTTTCCACTTCCCCAATGTCCGTATACAGATTTTCCAAGATGGCGCTGTTGCTTTTCATCACATCAAAAGCATCTATATCTTCCGCGGCCTCAATGCTGCTTTCATAGTTTTTGATGGCATTGAGGGTGTCGCCCTGTTGTAGGTACAGTTCGGCCTGTACAATAAGGGCCCTTGGAATACGGAACCTGTAATTGTTTTGGGAATTCATTGCCATGGCACGGGAAAGATACCTTTGTGCTTCCTTATGGTTCCCATTGCACATATAGATATCGGCCATGTTCATATAGACCACACTTTGGATATAGCTTCCCACAGGCATCATTTTTTTTTCCATGGCGATATAAAAGCCGTAGGTATCCAATGCACCCTTACGATCCCCCAGTTTGGCGGTCATCCGGGCAATTTCATCCATCTTTGGATAGAAATAGTGCGTCTTTTTTAGGGCTATGATATAATGAAGGCCTTTTAAACAATGGGTTAACGCCTTTTGGTACTTTTCGGCGCGCAGGTAATAATGGGACAGGGCCGAATGCGCTTTCATCAACATATATTCATTTTGGGACCGTTCTGCCCATTCCAAGAGGCCAAGTGCGGTTTCCAGGGCCATGTCATACTCTCCCTTTTCGGTATGTATTACCGACATTAACGCCGTGAAATCGGAATGTATCTCGGGATACGAACCATATCCCGCCACTTTTTGTACTTCCTTTGTGAGGTTCCGCGAGCCGTCGAAATTTCCCTGCATGAACATGAGATAGGCCTGGTTGTACTTTGCCGCCAACATGCCCTTTTTTAGGGACAGGGTCTTTGAAAGTGCCAACGCTTTATCATTGTAACATGAGGCCCGATCGATGGATCGATAAATTTGGGAAGTGTACAGTTTTAAAAGAATGGCTACCTTATCTTCCCCTTTTGCATGTTTCAATTTGGAGTGCAGATAAACGGTATCCAAAAACTCTTCCTTGTAACTGTCCTTTTCCTGGATCAGTTTTTCGATCTGTCCCAGATAACGGTCTATGGAATCCTTCTGGGTCAACTGGGAACTGAGAAGGGAGCTTTGGAACAGAAATAATAGGAATGGCAATATGGTGGATACCCGATGCATACGGCATGAAATTTGGTAACTGTCCGAGGTATGATCAGCAGACCAAATGTACAAATTATCGCCATCTATCAACTGGCTATGGACATTAAAAAGTATGCAAAGCTTTGCACATGGTCGTCCTTACCTGTCCAAGAGGTAGTTGGAATATTTTTTGTTTAGGGAAAGATAATAGAGGTTAGGACCTGACCAAATTGTATATACCGCTTATAAGGAACGGCATTAAAAATTAAAATTCGTTGTATCTACGGCGATAAGGCCCAAAGCTCCCGTTTCCCTTATTCCCACATGGTAAAAGACCTTACTGCGACCCAAAAAAGGCCCATCCAGAACGAGTTCTGGATGGGCCTATATTATTTATCCCATTGACTGGGTCTTATTTCCCGATGCTCCGTATGGTCGGATTTTTTCTTGGAAGCTTTTAAGATTAGAAGAAGTAGGTAAAATTGGCGGAAACGCTCCTGAGGTTTTGGGGGCTGATGGTCGACCATCCTTTATAGTATTCCTTATTGGCCATATTGTCCAATTTTAAGGTAATCCTAAAATCCGTTCCCGCATAAAAAGCGGATGCATTTAGAACGGTATAACTGTCCAATGTAAACGTTCCATTGGTCCTATTGAAAATTTTGTTGTCGCCCGCATAATTTCCCCCAAAACCCAATCCGAAACCTTCCAGGTTTCCTTGGCCAAATTTATAACTTGCCCAAAGATTGGCCAGATTTCGCGGTCCAGCACTTTCTGGTCTAAATCCCCTAAAATCGTCCGGCCCTGCAATCAGTTCCCCATCGTTGTAACTATAGCCGGCAATGATGTCCAATCCTTGGATCGGGTTGGCTACAATACTCGCCTCAAACCCCTTACTTGTTTGTTCCCCATCTTGTGTGTAAAAATAATTCTCCGCATCAATATCGTTCCGCAGCGCCATATTATCCACATTTATATCGTAATAACTTAAGGTTGCGGCCAATTTTCCCTCTAGAAGGTTCAGTTTGGTGCCGATCTCAAATTGGGTGGCATGTTCCGGTTCCAAGGCCCTATTGGTAGGGTTGCCGTCCGTAATTTCGGTCACGGGCGCCAAATTGCTAAATCCGTCCATATAATTCGCAAAGAGGGAAACTTTGTCCAAAATGGGTTGGAAGACCAATCCAAATTTGGGCGAAAAAGCGGTCTGGTTATAGGAATCGTTGGAAAACCGGTCGACCCTTAAACTGGTCATGGCCGATAGCTGGGGCAAAATATTGATGACATTGGAAGCATATGCGCTAAAGATTTCTTGGTTCGCTTCGCTGTATTGGGCACTGGGATCGGCCAGGGCCGCAATCCCGGCATCCGCTCCCGCTTGGGTTAATACCCCAGAATCGTCCACAAGTCCCCCTAATGGAGACCCGAACTGGCCGTGCATTGCGGGGACCAGTGCTTGGAATTCCTCTGTATCGGTACCAATATATACAAATCCTTGGTTTCCATAGCCGGTACTGTTACCTATTACCCTTGTATTAAAATAATCCAAACCGGCCACGATCCTGTTGCGCATGGTACCGATATGGAAATCCCCTATAAAATTCTGTTGGATATCAGTACCAATTGTTTCGGAATTTTGTTTACTGGTATATCGGGCCAAGATGATACCATCATCAACGGATGTCCCACTGAGCGCCTCGGCGGTACCCGTTACTTCATAGAGATATGAATAATATCCATCCGATTTGGCATTGGCACGGGAGAAAACGGTTTGGGATGTCCATGAATCGCTTAACTTATAGTTCATAAGTCCCTGAAGGCTATAGGTCGGGGTGTCAATATAAAGGTCATTGGAGGTATAGGACCTTTCGTTGTCATAAAGCAGTTCATCCATATTACGGACCCTTAACGGGGAGCCCCTATCCACGAACAACATGGTCTGGTTGGTGCTTCTTCCATTGTAAAATTCGGTGTTCACATTAAAGGACAGTCTATCGTTCGCCTTAAAGGCAAGGGACGGGGCAAAAAAGAACGACTTCCTAAAGCCTGCGTCCTGAAAACTGTTCTGTGTGTGGTATGCGGTATTTACCCTTAGGGCCAACTTTTGTTCCGTGCCCAAGGTGGTGTTGACATCCGCCGTCACCCGGTTCAGCCCATAACTGGCCGAGGTATAGGATACGTTACCCCCAAATCCGTAAAATGGCTTTTTGGTATTGATGTTTATAAGTCCCCCATAAGAGATCAGGCTACTTCCGTAAAGGGTGCCCGATGGCCCTTTAATAACTTCTATACTCTCTACATTGGCAGGGTCTGGACTGCCGTTTGTCAATCCTGGCAGACCGTTGATCATGGTGGGCTGCACCGCAAAACCCCTTAGGGAAAAATATCCGGCACCATCACTTCCCCTTCCGGTGGATTCCCATAACTTATCCAGACCAGTGGCATTTTTAAGGGCATCGTCAAAATTGGTCACTACTTGTTCCTGTAGCAGGGTGTTGGGAATACTGTTGTATACTTGTGGATTTTCAATATCCTTTAAGGGCATTTTGGAGACATATACACTGCTTTCCTTGGCAAATTTGTTTACTTTTTCGGTATTTAGGACAACTTCGTTCAATTGTTCCCGACTTTCCTCCAATACTATAGGGGCAACCATAGTGGTCGCATCCGAAGTTACGGCAACGGAAACTAGTTGGCTCCTATAACCGAGGGAGGTTAGGTTGAGCTGGTAAGCGCCCGGGCGGACTTTCGTAATTTCAAATTCCCCAGCGGCGTCGGTAGTGGTACCTTTACCGGTACTTTTCAGTAAAACGTTCACATTGGGAATAGGTTCCCCTGTTGGGGACACGACCGTACCTGTGATGGTACCGTTATTCTGTGCCAATAACAAAAAGGGTGTAAGCACAAATGCGATGATTAAAAACTTCTGCAACATATTATTTGTATTTAGTCTAAATAAGGTTCGTGCAAAAGTATTAAAATGTATATACCTTAAAATGACGTTTTAAAGATAAAAAAAGACGCGTTCTGAAAATTGAAATATTGGCTTGTAAAGGAATGCTGCAATGTTCCTGCCCAAGGTCGTAAAACGTAAGGGAATTATAGGCCGTTAAAGTAAGTGGGTACTGCCAGACCATCTCGATTTACCCAGCCCGAAAAAAAAGTATCTTTGCCATTGCTGACAATTCTTAAATAATATGGATATAAGACCTGTAACCGTTACGAGGTATATAGCTCCCTTGCGGGAAGGGGGATCTTTGCCGGCAATTGCCGAGGCCGATGACGGTTTTAATTACGTGGTGAAATTTAGGGGGGCTGGCCATGGTGTAAAGGCCTTGATCGCCGAATTCCTCGGGGGTGAAATAGCGCGCCTATTGGGTCTAAAGGTGCCCGAAATTGTCTTTGCGGAATTGGACGAGGCCTTTGGACGGACGGAAGGGGACGAGGAAATACAGGATCTTCTAAAGGGAAGCCAAGGCCTGAACATAGGTCTCCATTTTTTATCCGGTGCCGTTAATTATGATCCAGTGGTGACCGAAGTGGATGCAGAAACGGCTTCCAAAATAGTCTGGTTGGATGCGTTTATCACCAATATAGATAGGTCCTTTAGAAACACCAATATGTTGTTATGGCATAAGGAACTATGGTTGATAGACCATGGTGCCTCCTTCTATTTTCACCATTCATGGACCAATTGGGAGAAATTAGCGACAACGCCCTTTTCCCTGATAAAAGATCATGTTCTGCTGCCCAATGCCAGTGCCTTGGACATGGTGGACACCCGCTTTCGGTCCCTACTGGAAAAGGATGGACTTAGGGAAATTGTCGATTCCATTCCGGATCAATGGCTCCAATGGGAGGGCAGCTCGGAAAATTCACAACAGATCAAGGAAGTGTATTTTAAATTCTTGAAATTACGATTGGCCAATTCGGAAATTTTTGTAAATGAAGCACAGGATGCAAGGAAAATATTTATATGAATATGCCACCATCCGCTTTGTGCCAAAGGTGGAAAGGGAGGAGTTTTTAAACGTGGGGACCATTTTGTTCTGTAAAAAGGAACAGTTTATCAATGTACTATTTACCATTGATGAAAAAAGGATAACCGCCTTTTGTGGGGAAACCGATCTGGAACTACTGGAAAAAAATTTGGAGGCTTTTCAGAAAATAGCCTGGGGGAAAACAAATGGGGGGCCTTTGGCTAAATTGGATATGACCTCCAGGTTCCGTTGGCTCACGGCGGTGCGCAGTTCTGTTATCCAGACATCTAGGCCGCACGGCGGCTTTAGCGGGGACCTAGAGCGGACGGCCCAACGGCTGTTCACGGAGATGGTGCTCTAGTTCCCTATTTTATACGGGTTGAAAGCCTTTTTTTGAAAACGCTGAAAATCGAAAGCAACGGATAGCGGTACCTAACAATTATTGACATTGTGCCTTCCCCTTACAGCGTATATTTCACCTGCATCGCGATTTGGCCCAGATGATAGGCATCGTGCTGTAGGATACCCATGATATGGTCATAATGATCCATATTGTTTGGCCTATATCTTTTATCGAACGCTTCCACCTTTACCGAGGAAAGATAGCCTAGCCATTTTTCTTGGGAACGTTCCATATCCTGCAGGACCAAAACCCATTCAGCCTCTGTTGGCCTTTCCACCGTTTCGATATAATTGGTTACGGGCGTGGCTATTTCAGTTCCCTGTACCCGGAGCAGCACATTTTCCCTCCAACGGACCATATGTACCACAATTTCCCAAATGCTGTTGCTTTTTGGTAGAATGCGCTTGGCCGCTTGTTGGGCACTCAGCTTTGAAAGCACCGATATAATATCGACCTCGATCCAATTGGGACCCCTGTAGATCTTATCGAACAGGCTTTTTATTCTTTGCACCTCTTCCATTTGTACACATTTTAAGTTTTTATTTCAAGAATGTCCATAGATATTTCAGTTGTTCAAAGGTAGTTGCCAACCCTCTCCATCTTGCAGATCTGCTCTCAAAAGTTCATTTTCACCTTCCTAGGGACAACATACTAAAGGTAACACTTTGGCTACATATAGCTATTGCCAATACTGTTATAGTGGTTATACTATTGTTCCACATCGTATCCCGGCCCTTAATATGTTCTGTATTAAAAAAGCGAAGGAAATTTACTCGGGCTCCAAAAAATAGGCTACTTTTAATCTGTCAACGGGTTCTTTGGGTCCCCTACTAAATTAGTGCATCAGATCATGGATCGGTTACGGATAGCGAAGCAAAGAAGCATGGCTTTTGCCAAAAAAGTTTGGAAATATATAAAGGCTCACCCCTTTAAATCCCTTTTATATGTATCACTTTCCGGTTTTCTTGGATTGTTGTCGTTTATTTTTCTGATATATCTGGGCGTTTTTGGAAAATTGCCCACTAAGGAATATTTAAAGGGACTTAAAAATCCGGTTACCTCCACCATTTATGCCTCCAAAAAGGAAGCAATTGGATATTATTACCTACAAAACCGCTCCAATGTCGATAGCAGCCAAATTTCACCTTACCTAAAACAAGCCTTGGTCGCTACGGAGGATGTGCGGTTTTATGACCATCACGGAGTGGATTACAAAAGTTATGGGAGGGTATTCGTAAAGTCGATAATCTTACAGCAGAACGCCGGCGGGGGCAGCACCATTACCCAGCAGGTAGCAAAAAACCTGTTCGGAAGGGAAAAGCAGTTTTTTCTGTCGACCCCCATTAACAAGATACGCGAGGTATTTATCGCCAGGAGACTGGAAAATATCTATGACAAGGATGAAATCTTGCTCCTATACTTTAATACGGTATCCTTTGGGGAAAATATTTACGGAATTGAAAAGGCGGCGTTCCGGTTTTTTAATAAAAATCCGCAGGATCTGGACCTTTTGGAATGCGCTACGTTGGTGGGCCTCTTGAAGGCGCCCAGTTATTATAATCCTAGGGTATTCCCAGAAAGGGCCGAACTAAGACGGAATGTGGTGCTGTCACAAATGAAAAAATATAATTTCCTAAAGGAAGATCTGGTGGAGTTGCAAAGTAAACCTTTGAAACTGGACTACCAGACGCCTAGGAAATCGTCCTCCTTCTCTACCTACTATAAAGATTATGTGGCGAAGGAATTTGCACAATGGGCCGAAGAAAATCCCGCCGAGGACGGACACATCTACAATCTGGAAGCTGATGGGCTCAATATTTATACTACCTTAAATTCCAATATACAGGAATATGCCGAAGCGGCCCTTCAAAGGCAGGTGGACCAACTACAAAAGTTAATGGACAGGTATTGGGATGCGGCCACTACCGCAGGGGGGAAGGAGGCCCTGATCGGAAAATTAGTGGAAGATACCAAAGAAGTCCGATCCATGCGTGCCAAGGGGAAAACGGAGGCCGAGATCAAGGCTTTCGTAAAAACTGTCGAGAACAGGAAGTACTGGGTAATAGGGGAAGGGTACAAAGACCGTTTGCAGTCTTTGGAAGATTCCATCGTAACGAGTATAAACCGGCTCCACGCCGGGGTATTGGTCGTTAGCAGTCGATCGGGTAGGATCATGGGATATGTGGGAGGAATTGATTACGGTTTTAGTCAGACTGATAATATTACCACGCCCAGACAAGTAGGATCGACCTTTAAGCCCATAACCTATCTGGCGGCCTTGCAATCTGGGGAGAAACCGTGCGATTTTTACGACAATCAATTGCTCACCTACAGTAAGTACGAGGATTGGCGACCTCGAAATGCCGATCATACCTATGGGGGCAGTTATAGTATGCAAGGGGCCTTGGCAAATTCAATCAATACGGTATCGGTCACAATTCAACTTCGTACGGGTATCGACAGGGTAGTGGAACAGGCTAAAAAAATGGGAGTGGAAACAACGCTGCCCAAGGTACCGTCCATTGTTTTGGGCACGGCGGATATAAGCCTTTTTGAAATGGTCACTGCCTATGCCAGTATCTCCAATGGGGGCCATAAAATTAAGCCCTATGCCATAGAACGTATCGAGGATGAGCACGGAAAACTGTTGTACCAGGCAGAACCTAGTTATGGGGAACGGGTGGCCAGTACCAAGAACATAAAGGTCTTGCAGAAAATGATGGAAGGGGTGGTCCGGGAAGGAACGGCAGGACGTTTGATGGGGTATGAAATTCCATTCAATCTGATCGGAAAGACCGGGACTACCCAAAACAATGGGGATGGTTGGTTTATAGCCTGCTCCCCTGAGCTGGTGATAGGTTCTTGGGTAGGTACCTTCGACAAACGGGTGCAATTTGGCTCTACAAACATGGGCTCGGGGGCCAATACCGCCCTGCCCATCGTGGCATCCATCTTTAAAAACCTTAGTTACTGGAGGAGGCCACTGCTCACCAATTTCGAGTATGACTTCAATTATTTTCCCTGTATGGCCCATAGTGAACTGCCGGCAGGGGAAGCACATGCGTATGCGGTGGCCGATACCACCTATTTGGAACGGTTAAGGATACGGGATTCCCTCAACTCCATTGAACTGGCCCCTTTGGAACAGGATACCATTTTGGGCATTGTACCCGCATCACTTCAACTGGATACCGTAAAAGTGGATAGTGCCCTGATCAGGTTGAGGTCGGACAGCCTTATCCAATTTCCTTGATCCCCAAGGTGCCCTGGCTAATTTTAAAGCACAAAGCTTAACGATCCAATAACTCAACCTTAAAATTAGGGGGCCATTTTTATGGCACAATAGTGGCATCTTTGATGAATGGTTTGGGGATACCTTGTTCCCTTACCATTTGCAATACGGAGCGTATGAAAATACTGTATGCCATTCAGGGAACAGGAAACGGGCACCTTAGCCGGGCAAGGGACATCATTCCTTATCTACAAAAAAATAATGAACTGGATCTTTTGGTAAGCGGTACCCAAGCCGATATAGACCTTCCCTATCCGGTGACCTATCAACTTAAGGGCCTGAGCTTCATCTTTGGAAAAAAGGGAGGGGTAGATATGTGGAAGACCTATCTGAAGACCAATTCGCACAGGCTCCAAAAGGAAGTGAAGTCCCTGCCCATCCACAAGTACGACCTGGTCATCAATGATTTTGAACCTGTATCCGCTTGGGCCTGTAAGATAAGGGACAGGGCATGTATAGCGCTGAGCCATCAGGCCGCCGTTCTATTGCCGGAAGTGCCCCAACCCAAGAAAAAGGACGCTTTTGGACATTTTATCCTAAAGAACTACGCACCGACTTCCAAACAGTACGGCTTTCATTTTAAAGGCTATCAAGACAATATTTTCACCCCTGTGATCCGACAGGATATAAGAAAGGCCCCCATTTCCAACGGGGACCATTATACCGTCTACCTTCCCTCATATAGCGATGATAAGATACTGAAGGTCCTTTCACGGTTAAAAGGGGTCAAGTGGGAAGTGTTTTCCAAGCATCACCGCAAGGCCATTGTCCATCGTGATATTACCATCAGGCCCATTACCAATGACGCGTTTATCAGTAGTATGGCCAGTAGTAGGGGCATTCTTTGTGGGGCTGGCTTCGAGACCCCCGCAGAGGCCCTTTTTATGGGCAAAAAATTATTGGTAATCCCCATGAAGGGGCAATATGAACAACAATGCAATGCGGCGGCACTTGCCCAAATGGGGGTCCCTACCTTAAAGGCGCTGAAGGGCAAATTTACAGAGGACATACGGGAATGGGTGGACAGCGGTTCAAAAGTGGAAATACAGTATCCGGACCTGACTGCCGCTATTATTGCCCAACTCTTGGAAGAATGTGTATAGGGACCGATAAATTATTTTCCAAAACGACCGCATTGAAAAATTTTGAACTAAGCCCCCATGATTTCGGTTCCGATTTTGCCTGGGGAATATCAACGGCCGCCTACCAGATCGAAGGTGCTTTCGACGTACATGACAAGGGTATGTCCATCTGGGATCATTTTACGGCGCAGAAAGGGACCGTTTTCCAAGGCCACCACGGCAGGACGGCATGTGACTTCTATAATACCTATGAATCGGATATCCTGCTCTTGAAAAAAATGAACGTTGAGCATTACAGGTTTTCCTTATCTTGGTCGCGCCTTCTTCCAAATGGGACAGGGCAGATAAGTGAAAAGGGTGTCGATTTTTACGATCGGATAATCGATTTCTGCATGCAATGTGGCCTCACCCCATGGATCACCCTTTACCATTGGGACCTTCCATTGGCCCTACAGCGCAAAGGCGGGTGGACCAATAGGGAAATCGTCTCTTGGTTTGGCGACTACGTAACACTTTGTGCGGAACGGTTCGGGGATCGGGTAAAAAACTGGATGGTGCTCAATGAACCCATGGTATTTACCGGGGCTGGCTATTTTTTGGGGGTACATGCCCCTGGAAGTAAAGGACTGCGCAATTTTTTGCCGGCAGTCCACCACGCCGTGCTATGTCAGGCATTGGGCGGCAGGATCCTAAGGTCCCTGGTCCAAGGAGCACTGGTGGGCACCACCTTTTCCTGCTCACAGATAACTCCCTATAGAGATCTGCCCAAAGATCATAGGGCAGCAAAAAAGGCCGATGCCCTTTTGAACCGACTTTTTTTGGAGCCGTCACTGGGAATGGGGTACCCAATGGAAACAGTGCCCATATTGAGACGGTTGGAGAAATATATGCAAGCGGGGGATGCGGAGGACAGTACCTTTAACTTCGATTTCATTGGAATACAAAACTATACCAGGGAAGTGGTAAGGCACAGTTATACGGTGCCATACCTCCGTGCCAAAATTGTTAAGGCAACCCAACGGGACGTAAGGACCACCCTAATGGGGTGGGAAGTATACCCTCCCAGTATCTACCAAATGATAGCAAAGTTCAATGGGTATATGGGAATAAAGAAAATAATAATTACCGAAAATGGGGCGGCCTTTAATGATCGTGTCCATAACGGACAAGTGCACGACCCGGAACGGACTGCCTATATCCAAGAATATCTGCGGCAGGTACATAGGGCGAAAATGGAAGGGATGCGGGTTCACGGGTATTTCGTGTGGACATTGATGGACAATTTTGAATGGGCGGAAGGATATCATCCCCGTTTTGGTCTGGTATATGTTGATTTTAAAACCCAGGAGCGGATCATTAAATCCTCGGGAAAATGGTTCGGTCGGTTTTTGGGAAGCGAATGATCCGGAATTCCCTGCCGAAAAAATGCACTTGTATGGACGTTTTACGGCCCGTTTCGGACTACAATAAAATAGTTGTGCCCAGTTGCGCAGCGAAGTGATATTTTTGTACTTTGCCAGTTATGTGACGGCATGGAAATTAGAGGGATGGCCCCTAAAAATTTCTTCTGCCAAACGTTATAATTTTAATACATTTATACCGTTGTACAAGAAAGTAGTCCGTATGAAATTTAGCGTAAAACTGACATTGACCGTTTTCTTTTGCGTTACAGGGATGTACGCCCAGAACGACTTGCCCCTGTTTGCGGGAAACAGTATCATAAAACCCCTTCAATCGCAGTTCAATTCCCAATTGCAGCGCAATTTGGAAAAGCAACTGGCGGCAAACCCCCAATGGAAGCGATTGATGGACCAAAAGAAGATGGCCGTTGGTGTTGTGGATCTTAGTGACCCAGAGAACGTTAAGTTCGCCCGAATAAACGGAAACTATATGATGTACGCTGCAAGCCTTCCAAAAATAGCGGTGCTTTTGGCGGCCATGGATGCCTTGGAAAAAGGGGAGCTTTTGGAAACCCCCGAAGTAAGGAGAGATCTACGGTTAATGATCAGCAAATCGGACAACCAAGCTTCCACCAGGATGATAGACCGGTTGGGCTATGGGAAGATAGAATCCGTGATGACCGATTCCAAATATGAACTGTACGATAAGCGGCATGGCGGCGGCCTTTGGGTGGGAAAGCGGTACGGAGGTGGTGGGGAAACCAATAGGGAACCCCTTAAGAACCTTAGCCATGCCGCCAATGTAATGCAGGTTTGCCGATATTACTATCTATTGGCCAACGGACAGCTTGTAAACCCAAAACGTTCCAAACAAATGCTGGGGATTATGGAAAATCCGGAACTGCACCATAAATTTGTGAACACGTTGGACCGTATAGCGCCCACGGCCCGACTCTTTAGAAAATCGGGTTCCTGGAAGACCTTCCATTCCGATTCCATTTTGGTGTGGGGCCCTGAAGGAAGTAGACGTTATATCCTTGTAGCCCTGGTGGACGATTCCGCAGGGGAGCAGATTATAAGGAACTTGGTGGCACCTGTGGAGAAAGCCCTTCGAAATACCTTTCTATAAGGTTAGATGTATGGGCAGCAGCGATTACCCGACCTATTTTAGTTTCGGATAATTTGTACTAATTAATATCAGTGGAATGTCCTTAAGGTGGTTCCACAGGTGGGTTGTTCAAGTAGCTGTGCCATTATAATGGAAGCAAAATTTACATGTTGATCTTAAATACCCTCAAAGGGACCATTTTAAAAGTTTTTGATATTAAGGAAAGTGAGTTGAACAAAACCTTTTTGTTGCAGCTTAATATTTTTTTGTTGATCACTACCCTGCTTATAGTAAAGCCTACCATAAATTCCCTTTTCCTTTCCGAACTCGGATCCGACGCCTTGCCCTTGGGCTACGTGCTCACTGCCATCATGGCCGTTGTGGGGTCGTATTTTTACGATAGGCTTTTAGAAAAATATTCCCTGAACAAGGTGATAGAAAGGACCCTTATCGGGGCCATTATCTGTTTGGTGATCTTTGGACTTGCCTTCAACCTAAATTTGGGCAAAGGATATTTTTTGTACGTTCCCTACGTGTGGGTGGCCATCTTCGGTCTTCTTACTGCGTCACAATTTTGGATTTTGGCCAATTTGGTATACAATGTAAGGGAGGCAAAAAGGGTGTTCGGTTTTATAGGGGCCGGTGCCATTGGCGGAGGCATTTTCGGGGGATATCTGACCTCGTTGCTCACCACGGTGATCGCCACGGAAAACCTGCTTTTTATAGCATCGATCGTATTGGCGGGCTGTCTGCCGATTACAAGGTATATCTGGAAAAATGAGGTAATTGAACTAAACCCTTTTCAGGTATCCCTGCGCTCCAAGACCAAAGGGGATTCCCCTTTCAGGCTTATTAAACAGGATAGGCTGTTGAGCCTTATTGCCATTGTGGTGGGCATAAGTGTCCTAGTGGCAAAGCTGGTGGATTACCAGTACAGTGAGTACGCCTCCAGATTGATCGATGACCAGGATGACCTTACATCTTTCTTTGGATTCTGGTTTTCCACCCTTAGTGTAATATCCCTTTTGATACAACTTTTTCTGACCCAGAGGATCGTGGGCACCTTTGGGGTAGGGAAGTCCCTGCTCTGGCTCCCTTCCGGCATCGTAGTGGGATCCATGCTGTTATTGTTCGTGCCCCAGTTGTGGGTAGTGGTGCTGATCAAGGTAGTGGACGGGAGTTTAAAACAATCCGTGAACAAAGCGGCCACCGAACTGCTTTCCATTCCAATTCCCATAGACAAGAAAAAAAAGACCAAGACCTTTACCGATGTTGTGGTGGACAGTATAGCTACCGGATTGGCGGGATTTATACTTATATTTTTCATCAACGGACTCTCCATTGCCGCCACGTATATCAGTTTGATCATAATTGTCCTTATCTGTATCTGGCTTTATTTTATTTATCGCCTGCGCGAGGAATATGTGATATCGTTCAAGCGGATGTTGGAGGTTTCGCACGTCAAAAAAGACAGGGCGGCCAAAAATGAGATTCCGGTAACCTCCATTGTGGATACGGTGATCCGGGTATTCCACAACGGTACGGAGGGACAGATCTTATATATGCTGCAGAAGACCTTGGAAGTAAAGAACGAGCGCTTTTTCTTTGCCATCGAATCACTTCTTTCCCATCCCTCCTCCAAGGTAAGGGCCTTGGCGATCGAAAACCTCTATTTTTTAAAATCGGCCAATCTGTGCTTTCAAATGGAGACCATGGTATACGATGACGATCAACAGGTCACCACTGCGGCATTTCGCTATCTGGTAAAAAACTACGATAAGGATACGGTAGAACTCTTTGACCGATATTTGAACAGTGATGATGCCACTATAGCGAACGCTGCTCTCATAGGGCTCTCTTCAGAACTGCGCAACAATCCCTTTCTTCAGGAACGCTTTAGCTTGGAAAATAGGCTTAAAAAAGCATTGGAGCACTATAGGGAAATACGATCTTCCGAACAGGCCATGCATAAAATGTTGGCCATTCTGGAAGCTATCGGCAATGCCAAGGTAAAGGAACTTTACCATGTGATATGGGAACAGCTCCCTTCCAAGAACATTGCAATTGCCAAAGCTGCGATCTACAGCGCATCCAAAACCTTGGATAAGCGGTTCATTGATGGGATCATCCCTTTTTTATCGATTAGGGAAACAAGGAAGAGCGCCATCAGGGCCCTTTTTAATTTTGGGGAGCCAATTATGGATATTTTGATGGTGAAGATACAGAAGGAATTGGTGGAGCTGGAGGATGCCATCCATTTTGTGGCCATTGTGGAAAGGTTTGCCTCCCAAAAAGCCGTTACCGTTCTGATGAAATTAACGGATGATTCCGAACATGCCATAAAAATAGAGGCCATTGAGGCCCTTAAAAGAATAAAATGGCATCATCCAAACCTGTATATAAAAGATCGGTTCGTGGTGGACAAAATCTTGGACGAATGCAATCTTTATCAAACTACCCTGTCCGTAATACATTCCCAGATAGTCATACAGTACAAAAAAATGGACCACGGTCCACAGGCCATCGAAGAACAGGAAGCCCGAAACGGTCTGATCCATTTATTGGAGCAACGTCTGGATAGGCAATTACAGCGTATCTTCCGATTCCTGGGAATTAAATACCCTCCAGAGGATATCGATTCCATTTTCAACACCATGATGAACGGGCAAGAGGAACAACGTATTAATGCCATAGAGTTTCTGGACAATATCCTGGACAACCAATTAAAAAAAGATCTGATCCCTGTGGCCGAATCCGCACTTTTGGAAGCTCTTTCAAAGGAACAGGCCAATAAACTGGACCTTACGATGTACAGTGAGGCGGAATGTTACCATGCTTTGTTGGGAAGGAAGGATGTGAAATTAAAACAAGCGGTACTTTATCTGATCGAAAAAATAGGGGATAGCAGATTTGAACCTTTGCTGAAAATGGCACTGTTGGACCGAAACGAAAAGGTACGCAACAAAGCGGTCATGATATTGGAGCTCTGGGGCCATCCGGTACCTGGAAAAGTATCAAAACTCTAACAATCGGTTGGAGAGATAAGATTCATCCTTTACGTACAGCCTTATCGATTCCGGACGCCAGGTACATATGATCACTGGCCGAATTTTTTCGCAGCACATTGGTCATTAGCACCACCAGATACCTGCAATTGTCCGGATGTTCCACAATGGCAACTGAATTCATATAATTGGTGACGTTGCCCATGTATTTTCCGCAGCTTTCCCCTTGGCTACGATCACATTTGTAGAGACTGCCCGATTTAAAATAAACCGCAGCCTCCTTTAAGGCCGGCGATTGGGCATACCGTATACGTCGGTCTGTCATATACATCAATCGCTTCATTTCCAAACTGGAATCCAAATCCACTATTTTTCCCTGTTCCAATTGCAGCAGAAATTTCATCAGCCCTTTGGGTGTACCGATACTTCCGCCTTTGTCGCCAACATAAGTGTTGGCCCCCTTTGTAAAAAAACTGCCCAACCGCCATTCATCCGCTGTAATGCCCAGATCGCGCAATGGTTGGTTCACCACTTCATTGGCCAGATCGGTCAGTTCCTTTTTGGGCGTCTCCTTAAAATAGGTATCGGCAGCCTCTTGCGTCAGGTGTACATATTCCTGTCCAAATGCTGCCATGAGCAGCGCTTCCCTCCAGACGATGCTGGCAGCTCCGTTATTACTCACCGAAAGCATATGGTCCGCCCACTCGTACAGACTAAAAACATCACTTGCAATCACTTGCCGCTTTACAAGTTTGTGGGTTTCCAAATTAAAAATGGGGATGGTGTGCTCGTCCGTAAGCCCCCAGACTCCTGCCTTCACCTGTCGGTCCCTTAACAAAGCGGTACGGTCTTCCCATGCATCGGGACAAATTTTGGCAAGTTGGGCAAACAGGGCCGTTAATACCGCCAACTTACCCACACTGCCTGGTTGGTATCCCGCCAAGGAGTTTCTTTCGGCATACCGCAGACTGTCCGGGTCGGAAATGTCCAGGATAGTGAGCGAATAACTTTTGTCCAGCCCCCTAAAAAGGGTGTTTATTTGCTTTTGGAATTCAGGGTCTACCACTAAAATACCATTGGCACTATCGGTACTTCGGGATGTTAGCTGCAGCTGGATTTCAGAATAGTTTTTTAGGGCTCCAGGAGGCAGGGGGGATGTTTCCTTGATTTCCCCTTTTTTGATCAGTTCCAATCTTTTCAGCCGTTTAATGCCCGTAAGCTCATACCCGTCTATGGGATATGGGAGCGTCGTAAACGCAATACAGGGCAACAAGAGCAGAAGGTATTTGATGTTTTTTTTCATTTCATATCTTATTGGCAATTGAAATTCTTTTGGAGAGGTCCACTTTTGGGGTAATGGACTCCAGATAGTCCGAACTTAGGGCCTTTTTGTTCTCTACAAATGGCCTGATCTGAAACAACCATAATTTATCGTCCTGAAAACCCATTTCCACATCATAGGCCCCACGGTAATCCGCATTTGTGGTTTTGGGCATGGTGGCGCGTATAGTGGTCGCAAGTTCCCTGATTTCCCGAATGTTGCGATCGTTGAGAATGGGCTTTTCAAAAGTCGCCTGTTTTTTTCCGGTGCCCCCGGTTGTTGGAAGCGTATTATGGTAGGGTTCGCGCGCCGGGGCAAGCAACCTTGTTCCCCCGTTTTGTTGCAGCAGATAGGATTCGGCGGACTGACCGTCCACCGCACCGCCAGCACCTCTACTAAAGGCGATGGTAAGATCCTGATCGTTCCCGGATGCGATGCCCTTGGTGATCATTACCCCAGAATAGTCAACATCCACACTGGGAATGATAAGAATGGACGGGAATACGTTCTCTGGATTGGACAAATATTTTTGCCGCCATTTAAAACTGCGTTCGGTGTAGGGTGAGGCCCACACCTCCCTAATGCCGGTGAGTATCTTCTCCTTGTCCACCACATTGAAGAGGGTAAGGTTAAGGCCGGCCCCCGAAAAGTCCTTTAGATCCTCCATATTGGTGTCACTTCTTAGGAATACGGGCAGCGTTCCCAGTTCTTTGCCAAGTACGGCACTGAATTCATGCTCCAGTTGTGCCACAAAGTCGGCCTGTAAGGTGATTTTTTTAATGGCTTCCCGTAGAATTTCCAGTTGGCGCAACTGGAAATTTTCCACTTCCGCTTCTGGAATCCCCTTTTTGTCCATCTGTTCGGCTGTTTGGAACATATTTGTAAGGAACTGCCAATGGGAAACTGTCTGTCCCTCCATCTGTTGGTCCATATGGGACCTAAAAATACCAAAGGGTACCACGAGGCCTTCGACCACCTTTTCGGGGAACATTTTTTTCAACTGGCCCAAATTGGCGGCTTTGGGACCACAGATGATTCCGGAATCATTGGCGTCCACGGTACGTAGGTCCAACAGATCGGTCTCGTCCAACCGAATATTCGCTATGGGAACGGCTATTTTTTCGGTACTTCTTTCCTTTTTGGAAAACAGGGCACGCTCTTTTTGGTCCATGTCCTTTTCTAATTTGAGGATTACCGTTCCCTTGTTGGATACGGCATAGAAAACCTTTTGTCCATGGTATTTTTGAAGGGCGATCAAATTTCCGTCCGAAAGCGCTACATTGGGTATTCCCAAGTTGCGAGCCAAGAGCTGCACATGCGAAACCATATTCCCTTCCGATACCGTAGCAATGCCCGCAACCGGTTTTAGGTCGGAGGGAGGACGTTGGAACACATATATCTTATCAGGGGACACCCGAATGTCCTCGGGCGACCCGTTTACCACAACGAGCTCCCCAAGGGCATAACCGGGATTCAATCCACGGATGGCGCTTTGGTCGGAAATACCAAGGACTTTGTTGGTGAGGGAGGATTGTCCCGCCATATAATCGCCCAGCTCCCCAATGCTCTGTCCTAGGTGGAGGGGAATGCCGCCCCTGATCTTATCGTCCAAAAACCCATAGGCCATGGGTTCAAATGAGGTATACTGTTCTACCACCTGATCGTAAGTGGCCTTTACCATGGAGGCGCTCCATTCCACTTGGCCCCTTGCCGTTTCCAGTATGGTGCTCAATTCCGCAAGGCTCATGGTAGGGGTGTGGTAGGCCGCTATATCGCCTTCGATCTTTTCCCACTCGTGCAGCTCCAAATACCCTGCGCCCGTAGTGGCCATTCCCAAATAACAGATTTTTTCCAGTAATGACTCTACCGTGGCCGGTTTCCAAAGGGGCGACATTTTAAAAACAAGTTCCTCCAATTTTAAGGAAATGTCAAGAAGTTGCAAACGGGCATTTGGCCTTTTCTCTTCCAAAAGATCCGTTCGTATCGCCAATAGTAACTGCGACGTTGCGGGAAGTAGGAGGGCTGGGTCTTTCTGGTCGGCGTTCTGTTGTATGTAGATTTCCACTTCCTTGCCCAAGGCGGTGTTTTTTAGAAGACCGGTCCTGTTACGAAGGGTCTTGATGTCCAATGGACTATAGAATTCTTCCATGGCATCAACTAGTTTGTTGAATTGGGAAAGTGCTTCCCCTCCCATTCTGGTGACATGCGACTTTCCAAAGACACGCACTTTTTCCAGATCTCCAAATTCAGGCTGACTGTGTATCTTCACCCTTAGGTCCATAAAAGGTTCGTACAGATCGGATATTGTTTTGGAGATGCTCCTGATGGATTGGGCAAGGTTATCATCCCCTTTATGTGGAATGTCCTTAAGGGACTCCCGCACCAAAAAAAAATTCTGGACCAAGGGTTTGTCCTGGGCCAGCAGCCAGTTGTAGAATTCAATTCCCCATGCTTCCTCATCTTCCGACTGTATGGCTCCCCTATAATATTGTCCCCTTCTCAAAATCCAACCATTGTCCACCGAGCGGAGGTATTTTTCCAATTGGTACTGCTTTAACCGGGAATGGTTGTTTTCCCGATCCCAAAAATCCTCTTTTTTCGTGTAGGCAAGGATCTGGCCCAAAAAAACGTGCTTTTCCTTTCCCAGTTTCTCCACTGCATCCTTATAACGGGCATGTTGTACTCCGGGACCAATGTCCTCGGGGCAGGGATCTTTGGGTCCCCGTATACTGCCATCGGTACAAAACCATCGGATATCCTTATAGGGCCCCCTGATATCTTTTTTATAGGAGGCCACTTGTTCCTGAATTTGGGAAGAAGTCGGTTCCTGGGCTTTGGGAGCTTGTATAGGGTAGAGGACAAGGGCAATGAGATATGGAATAAGCTTTTTCATCGGGTATTTGCTCAGTATGTAAGATTTATAAGGCCAGGGGCCTATCCTGGGTTTCACAAAGGGCGGCGTCGAATTTTTTTTGTTTCCCGCCATATGCCCCGAAAGCTCGCTGAGAGGTTATTGGTTGGCTCCGACGCCTGTCCACCAGAGGCGGACTTGCGCTGAAATGTTATTTCTTTTCCTCCATAGGCCTCGCGGACTTGTTCCGAGGTTGTTGACCATCGGGATATCCAAAGCTAATGCCAATTTTGCAAATTACTTGTTTTAAGGAACAAATTTTTTGTTCGTATGCATAAGGGGGCACATTTAAAAAGGATCGCAGGAGGGATTGGGGCTACTTTAGGCCAAGACGCATAAAAAATTCCGATTTATAACTTTCCCCAATAGGGATCCTTACATCACCGATGATGATCTTATTGCGCTGTATGGCCCTTATGTAGCCCACATTTACGGTAAAGGATTTGTGCGCCCTTAAAAACTGCGTCTGTGGAAGCCTATCGGACATTTCCTTAAAGCTCATCAAGGTAAGGATAGGCTTGTTACAGCTTGCAATATGGATTTTTAGATAATCTTTCAGACCCTGTATATACTTAATATCGTCCTTTAATATCTTAACGTTTTCATATTCGGCCTTTACAAAGATAAAATTGTGGGGACCGTGGACTTCGCCTACGGCCGAAAACACGTTTCCCTGTGGTTTTTGTTCCGGAGCATCCTTGTAGGCATGTAGTTCCTTTGCCCTGGAAACCGCCTTGATAAACCGTTGATAGGGTATCGGTTTTACCAGATAATCCAAGGCGTTCAGGTCAAAGCCTTCAATGGCATACTGGGAATAGGCGGTCGTAAATATAAATAATGGTTTGTTATCCAAGGAGTTTATAAAATCGATTCCGTTTATTTGGGGCATTTCGATATCTATAAATATCAGGTCTATCTTTTTCTCCTTAATGGTCGAAATGGCATCAAGGGGGTTGGTAAAACAGCCCACTACCTCCAAAAAATCCATTTTTTTACAGTATTCCTCCAGTACGTCGATGGCCAACGGCTCATCGTCTATTATGATACATTTCATTTTTATGGGTATTAAGGATAAGGTGTACCGTATAGTACTCGCCATCGTTCTCCACGGTAAGGTTATGGGAGTCCGGATATAATAATTTTAGCCTGTTCTTGATATTTTCAAGTCCGACCCCCGAATTTTTGGGCTCGGTCTTAAAGAAACCGATCTTGTTCTGGACCAGCAGCTGTATGGACTGGTCCGTAAATATAAGACTGATCTTTACATTGGTTCGCCCTTTGTAATCGGTACCGTACTTAAAGGCATTTTCGATAAAGGATATAAATAAGAGGGGCGGGATAAATTTATCTTTGTCCATTCCGGAGATGTTCAGGGTCACATTTTCACTGTGGCTCAACCTAAGGCGCTGTAATTGCACATAATTCTGTATATAGGTCATTTCGTCCGCCAAGGGAACAAACTCCCTGTTGGCCTCATATAACATATACCTCATAAGCTCCGATAGGTTGATAATGGCCTCAGAGGTATCAGGCGATTTTTTTACAGAAAGGGAATAGATGGCGTTCAAGGAGTTGAAAAGAAAGTGGGGATTTAATTGGGTCTTTAGAAACTGCAACTCCGAATTGATCTTTTCCGTTTCCACTTTTTTACGGAGAATGTCATTATTGTTCCATTCCACATACACCTTCAAGATCGACCCCACCAAAAAATTAAAGGCAAGTATCATGGAGGGCATCAACAAGGGCACCCACCCAAAAAAAGGCCTTCGATGGTCCACGAACCGCTGTGCCATTTCCTGCGGGGGAATAGGGTGCTCCGGCTCGAAAAATATATTTGTCAATAGGATACTGCCGAAGATCAGGCCCAACGAAACGAACATATATTTTCCAATTTGTTTCTTGAGCAGCATTCGGGGGACCAAAAAGGAATAATTAAAATAGAACAAAAGCACGTTCACCAATAAGCGCACCACCAGATCCTTTGGGATGGTCCTAAATTCATAGTAAAACTGAAAAAGGATAATTCCATAAAGGGATGCCCAGACCAGAATATGGGTCAATACTTCCCGAATGCGTTTATTGTATTGGGACATAGGCGATGCAACTATCTGTCTAAGGTAGGAATATTTATGGCCATTTTTTCCAGATCTGCTTTTAGCACCCGGGGATCTTTGTGTTCCTCCAATCTCGTTTTTACAAAATCGGCTACTTTCTGCGCTTCTTTGGGCGATCTAAACGGTAAGTTTCCGGATATCCCTGGAATGAAGCCTTGTTGTAACAGAAGTCGTTCCCGTGCCCAAATACGATAGCCGTACCCTCCGTTACCGCTAAAAATTTCTGTCCGGAGCCCTGCCCTTTGCGAAACTTCCATCTTTTTGACACCATTGATCAGGAGAAAGGCGGCCAATATCAATAAGGCCATTGCAGCAATACCCAGTTTATATTTCATCTGCTACTTTTAAAAAAGGGGCGGAGAATAGGTATTCGCCACCCCTTGGTCCAATGAACAAAAAGGAACTTTATCGATCAAACCCGATCAAACCCGATCAATCTTCGTCATCGTATTCCTGAAATGGAAAAAACTCGTCCAGGTCATCCAAGTAGAGGGTACCAGTTCGGCCCATGCCCACAAAGGCTCGGCTCCCGTTATGGAAGGCCACCGCATCCTGCCTTGTGGCACCCTCAAAAGCTGTTTTGGACTCCCAAGTATCGGAACCGGGGTCGTATTCCCAGACCGAAGTAGTCGCCCCAGATCGTTCCCCTGTAGCAATATATCCATATCCGTTCAAAGTAAATGCCACTGCATTACTGCGGGTTATGGTGTAATCGTCCTCTTCGTCAAGATCCAATAGTTTGGTCCACGTTTCGGAGGCGGGATCGAATTCCCAGAAATCGTCCTGGTAAACACCGTTGGAAACACCCGTTCCCATATACACCTTTTCCCCAATTTGGAAGCTGGTGGCACTCCTTCTCTTATTGCCGCCAAAACCTACCATCTCATCCCAAGAGTCGTTTGCGGGATCGTATTTCCAAAAATCCTTCAGGTCGTTTTCCCCATCGTAACCGGTGCCAAAATAGCCGGTTCCATCGGTTCCAAATGCAATGGCATTTCGCCTCGGCCCCTTTGGAAAGGTGGCTATGGGGTTCCATGAATTGGAAGAGGGATCGTAGACATAAAAATCGTCCAGCTCATCCACTCCATCATATCCCGAACCAATATATCCCTTGTCCGCGACCACGAATCCCACACCCGCATTTCTGGGCGCCCCCGGGAAATCGGCCTTTTGTGTCCAAAAATCCCCATTGAGGTCATATGCCCAAAAGGAATTCAGATAATCGTCCCCATCATATCCTGTACCCATATAACCTGTATCCCCTATGGTAAAGTAACTGGTGCCACTTCGGGGACTTCCATCAAAAATGGAACGGTTGATCCAGTTGCCCAAGTCCTCATCATCATCGCTGGAGCAACTGCTGCCAGTTATCAATATCACGAAAGCTATCAAGAAAATTAAATTAAACCTGCTCATTACTGTTTTCATAGGACACCTATTTGCTGTTATCTGTAAGTTCGGCCAAAGCTATCGATCCTTGTCGGTTGGGGGAAATGGAATATATAAAGCCCTAATTTTAATATATGAACCCCATTATTTTATCTGCCAAAGGGGGCAAGCGATTTTATAGATAAAATTACCCTCTTTATATCCTAAGGCCGCATACTGGTCTATTCCGGTTTTTTGACAGCGGCACTGCCCTTAGATTTGGGGCAAATACGATTTTTATGAAAAGATTTTTATGGTTTTTAGGTCCGTTATTGGCTGTTCTGGCGGCTTGTAACGACGATCTGAACGATTCCGATTTTTTGGCGGGCGATCAATTTACGGACAGTAAGATACGCGTGGTTTTCACCGATACCCTCAGTGTGGAGACCGCTACGATGAAGTTCGACAGTATCATTACCTCCCAGGCCACGAGGATATTGGTGGGCTCCTATGTAGATTCCATATTTGGAAAGGTAAGGGCCGCCAGTTACTTTCAGCTTGTCCCATCCGGTTATGCCATAGACTCGGAGGCGGAGTTTGACAGTATAATAATGTTCCTGACGCCCGACAATTATTATTATAACGATACCCTCCAAAACAATAGCCTGCATATCCATCGGGTCACGCAAATTTTACGGCCAGATGATGGTGACTCCTTTCACAATACAAGTTCGGCCACCTTTGATGATAATGAACTGGGAGTGTTGGATTACAGGCCCCGGCCGATCACGGCCGATAGTATAGAGGTCCGTCTTGATGATACCTTTGGAAGGGAGCTGCACACCATGTTACAGGAAAAATCGATCACTACCCAAGATCAGTTCAACGATTACGTAAAGGGACTTACCATACAGCCCGGCGCTGGGGACAATGGTTCGGTGATCGGGTTTTCCTTCGAATCCACCGCCAGTTTTGTACGCCTTTATTTTTCCATCGCCGGGGTGGATGATCGCAAGCAGGAATATTTGGACTTCACCATCAATACCACCGCCTCCCCGATTCCCTTTTTCAATCGTATAACCGCAGAGGATCCAAAGGATCCCCTGGGGACGTTGGAGCGGGAGGAAGACCACCTTTCAAGTGCCCTCACTGGAAATAGGACCTTTATACAATCGGGGGTAGGTATGGCCACAAGGATCGAATTTCCCCATATAAAATCGATCTATGATATTCCAGGGAAGGGCACCATCTTGGGAGCGACCTTAAAAATAAGGCCCACGGTAGGTATGTACGATGACAAATTGATGCTGCGGGATATACTAAATGTATACCTAGTGGACAGGGACAACGGATTGGTGGAACAGCTGACCATAGGGGGGAGTGCGTTACAGGCGACCCTAAACCGGGACAACGAGGAATACAGCGATATTTTTTACGAAATTACCTTGGGAAGTTATATCGAGAAACTTCTATTGGCCGAGGCCATAACGGAGGAGGCAATTATCCTGCTCCCCGATGATTACAACTCCACTGTGGACCGTTTTGTACTGAACGGGGAAGACAATACAGACTTTAGGGCAACTTTGGAATTAACCTATGCGATTTACGATGAAGACTAACATACGATCGACCATGGCATTGCTCACCCTGCTCGCCATTGGGGAAGTAAGGGCACAGTCGGAAGGGCTTACAAGTTCTCCATATTCCCTTTATGGACTGGGTGTTATCAATCAGACCAGTATTGGGAGGTCCAATGGATTGGGCTATACCGGTATCGGTATGAAATCGGCTACGGATATCAATAACCTAAATCCTGCCAATTTTGCACTTACACCCAAAAACTCCTTTTTTTATGATGTGGGCGTCCGGGGCGCCTATAACAGTTACGGCAATAGGGTGGAAGGGGAGTCCAAGGCCAGTCTGAACTTCTCCAATTTGGCCTTTGCATTTTCCATTGTCGAAGGACTGGGTATGGGCATTAGCTTGGTTCCCTATAGCGATGTTGGTTATTCCATTTTGGGGATCGGGACCAATATTGAAGGTTCCACAGAAACCTTTGAAAGCAATGTCACCGGGGTGGGCGGGCTGAACGATCTTAAGTTGAACTTGGGATATTCCCTAACGCCTTCCCTAAGGTTGGGATTGGGAGCTTCCTTTCTCTTTGGCAATATTGAAGAAAAGGAATCCTTTGTGGTGAGCGGAAGTTCCTTTGTTCTGGAGGAAACCACCAATTATAGCGGTGCTCGGCTCGGGCTTGGGGCGCAGTACGATATCGGTGAACGTTTTAGCTTGGGAACCACGGTGCAGTTGCCGGTTTCTTTAAAGGGGACCCTTAAAAGATCGGTTTTAAAGACATTGGACCTTACGGAGGTAGAAGTGGAGGACGAAACGCCCGACGAGGTCTCAAATTTTAAATTGCCCATGGAATTGGGGCTCGGCATAAGTGCCAAAGTGTTTCCGTTTTTGATGGTGAACATGGATTATAAACGAAACTTTTGGGAGGCTACCGATCAATCGGAAAATACAGGGACCTACGAAGACCAGGATATTTTTGGGATAGGCCTGGAATTCCTAAAGAATGAAAAAGGAAGGAAATTGGCAGATAGGATACGCTACCGGGCCGGTTTCAATTTCGACAATGGATACCTTGCCATCGACGATGTGAAAATTGAGAGTTACGGGATCACTGCGGGCGTGGGGCTTCCTTTAAACCCGTACAACAACTCCATGATCAATCTGTCCTATAGCTATGGAGCGACCGGAAAGCTGCAGAATACCCTGATCAGGGAGGATTATCATCTTCTTACCCTAAATCTTAGTTTGGAAGACCTGTGGTTCGCAAAACGCAAGATAAACTAGGATATTCCAAAGCGCTAATATAATTCCTTGGGCCATATTACGGATGGTTCGTGTTTTTGGGAATGGCAAATGGCCATGGGGATTCCAAGGATCGGTGCATGTTGGACCTTATGAAAATGCCTTGATGACATGGACCCTTCATATTTTCTGTCCAATTAATTGGGTCTTATACCCCGTTACGCTATGCCGAAGTGGAAGGGGTTTTTCCTTTGGGTATTTTGTGGGCTTTTCCAGAGGTAGTTGGTTCTATAAGCTTTGCCCCTTGTGGTATAATAACTTTTGATAACTTTGCAAGGGTTTTTTTTGATCAAAGGCCTACTTTTGTACTATTAATCAGCATGAAAATTCTATTATGGCAGAACAAGTGGAACGATTGAAAACATTGATCATCGGATCTGGGCCAGCGGGATACACCGCCGCCATATATGCCGCACGGGCGGACCTCAAACCCGTCCTATATACAGGGATGGAACCTGGGGGGCAATTGACGACCACTACGGAAGTGGACAACTTTCCCGGTTACCCCGAAGGTATAGATGGTCCAACCATGATGGTACAGCTTCAACAGCAGGCGGAACGGTTTGGAACGGAAGTCCGTATCGGAATGGTGACCGCTGTCGATTTTAGTGAGGAGATCGGGGGTATCCATAAGGTTACGGTGGATGGCGACAAGCAGTTGGAGGCCGAGACGGTTATCATATCAACGGGTGCCACGGCCAAATATCTAAACCTGCCCAGCGAACAGCGTTTAAGGGGCGGCGGCGTATCCGCATGTGCCGTATGTGACGGTTTCTTCTACAAAAATCAGGAGGTGGCCATTGTGGGTGCGGGGGATACCGCGGCGGAAGAGGCATCCTATCTGGCCAATATCTGTAAAAAGGTCACCATGCTCGTCCGTAAGGAAGAAATGAGGGCCTCCAAGGCGATGCAGCACAGGGTCAAGAGCCTTCCAAACATAGAGATAAGGTACAATACCGAGATAGAGGAGGTGTTGGGAGGCCAAGTCGTGGAAGGACTCCGTCTAGTGAACAACCAAACAGGGCAGAAAGAGGAGATAGCCGTTACCGGACTCTTTATAGCCATCGGTCACAAACCCAATACCGACATTTTTAAGGGACAATTGGAAATGGATCCGACCGGATACCTGATTACAAAGGGAAAATCGACCAAGACCAGTAAACCGGGAGTGTTTGCCAGCGGGGACGTACAGGATAAGGAATACAGACAGGCGATCACCGCAGCCGGAACGGGCTGTATGGCCGCATTGGATGCGGAACGTTATTTGGCTACCATAGAGACTTCGGAAGAAGTTGCCTAAGGGAGCCTTTTTTATAGTCCACTAAAAGACAGCTATTTTCGGCTGTCTTTTTTTGTGGTCAATTGAGCCTTTTATAATTTTCCGAACTGATCCTGTTTCCTTCTTCATCCAATGTTATCTGGCTAAAGGCATTTTCCTGGACCTGCAGTTCAAATTGGAATACCCTTAAGGTATCAATGATCTTCATCATGGATGCCGAGCCGTATTCCAATTTTTCGGTCAAGGTATTTTCAGTTGCGGAATAGGTGCCATAGCCAAACCATTCCACGGAATCCTTGGGAACATAACGAGTCCACATAATATTTCCCTTCTCATTGTACATTTTTATCTGACGGTACCCTTCCGTAGTGGGAACGGTGTCTATCACATCGGTGCCATCGTACATATAAAAACTGACCAATTCCCAAGTTCCTACCAGGGCTTGTTTGTTATCGTCCCGATCCGGTGCCATTCCGGTGGCGGACACTAAGAACATCACTAGAACCAAAATTCCAAAGAGCTTTTTCATGACAACCGATTTAATTTGTTATTTGATAAAAAGTTACGATAAATTTTAGTATTTACATAAAGTTATGGGACAATAATTATCATTTAATCAATATGTTGTATGAAAATCCTCAAAGGGATTTGTGGCCCCACTATTGGAAAGGGATTGGGTAGGTGTTTACGCACTTCATGAGATTTAGTATGCTCCGGTACATGCCCTAAGTTTTACGAAGGGCTTGCGTAGAAATGGTTCGGGTTTTCCTCAGTATGCCTTGCTAGGTTGATATGAGGTCGGCGACTTTAGATGCGGTCCTGGGCCGCCCGCAGGAACTGCTGTATACATCCCGTCAACCGGTCAATTTGTTCCTTTGTGTGGTGTGCAGATAATACGATTCTTCCCATCATCGGCGAATCGGGCCGCGGATATGGGAAATGGGTAAATAGGATATGGTTCGTTTCCAAAAAGATAGCCAGGTCCGAATTATGGAAACTATAGGTGGGATGGTCCCGTAGGGTGGTAAAGAGCGGCATAATGGAATAGTGGGACTGAAAATACGCCATATTGGCCCTCAAAATGGTTCTCTTTTGCCCAAAAATGGACGTAGCATCCAAAAGTGTCGCCAAATGTGCCGCGGCGGCCGGACTGGCCCCTCCAAAAAACGAGCTATCCCTTATCCCCTTTAAACGCTCCCACGATCCAAAAATGGCCCCTGCCTGTATCCCGAAGCCTTTTCCCAAAGAGGTGCTGACAATGGTTTCGAGCGCCCCTAGCTGCAAGAGGTTTCGGTAGGTGCCGGCACCATCATTTCCCAGGATACCGATGGCATGCGAATCATCTATGACCAAAATTATTTTTTCCAGGGGAAGCTTTTTTAGTTCCTCAAAGCTTGGATGGTTGAGGCCGGAAAAATCGACCGAGTCCAAAAAGAGAACGGGTCTCTTTTTGCTATTGGATCGTATATGATCTAAGAGGTCAGCTTGAAGCGACGGATATGAACCGTATGATCTTGTAGTGGGCAATTGAAGAGCCGGATGGGCATTGGGGGCGTGGAACAGGGCATAATTCCCATTGGCAAAAAACTGACTCACCGCTTGTCCGGCCAAATAACCGGATGATAGGGTGAGGCAGGATTCACTGCCCACCAAATAACTTAAATATTCCTCTGCACGCCCATAGACGGAAATACGAAGATTTGAATTGCGGGAGGCACCATAATTGGTCCCATATTTTTTTATATGGCCGATCATGATATCCTGAAAATTTGGATCGGTCTGGAGGCCTAGATAGGCCGTACCCCCAAAATAAAGAAAAGGCTCGCCGTTCACCAGAAGTTCGGGGCCGGGAAACGAGTCTATATAATGTGTCATTCCCACAGACGTATTCCGCTTCCGGGAGCAGTTGGAAATACCACTTTGCCCCCTTCCAATATTTTTACCCCATCCGCTATATCTTCCTTGAGCAGCATGGCACCATCCATATCCACATAATCCAATTGGGGAAGCAATTGTGCAATGGCAGAGATACCCACGGTAGATTCGGTCATACAGCCCACCATGACCTTAAGGCCCAGTTCTTTGCCCTTTGCTATCATGCGCAGTGCCGGGGTGAGTCCGCCACATTTTGTAAGTTTAATATTGATGCCATTAAAGTGCAGACCGCATTTTTCCACGTCGCTTTCCAGTATACAGCTTTCATCGGCCATGATGGGAAGCACCGTTTCATGGGCCACACGTTCCATACCCTTCCAGTCATCCGCCTTTAAGGGCTGCTCTATAAATTCAACCCCAAGGTCGCGCAGTTGGGGTGCGTATAGAATGGTCTCAGTAGCGCTCCACGCACAATTGGCATCTACCCTGAATACGGCATCGGTGTGTTTTCGCAATTCCCTTACAATGCCGACATCATCGCCCGTGCCCAATTTGATCTTGTAAATGGGCCAGGGTTTTTGTTGCATCTTTTCAAGCATTTTGGGAATACTGTCCAGACCGATCGTATAATTGGTAATGGGGTAGGTTAGGGCATCGGTATTCCAAATGCGGTGAAGGGGCTTTCCCACCATCTTTCCGTAAAGATCGTGCGCTGCCAGGTCCATGGCGCATTGCGCAAAATTGCTTATTCCCTTATTTACCAAAAATGCATGCAACTCTTGGGGGACCGTAAAGGGAAAGGATTCCAGTTCTTCCCGGATTCCTTCCAATTCCCTTTGCATACTTTCAACAGTTATGTTATAGTACGGATTTGCCGTCGCCTCGCCGTAGCCCGTTTTTCCGTCAAGGCTGAGACATACGATCAAACTGTCCTGAAAATCCCTGGATTCCCTAGAGATGCTAAAGGTATATTCCAAGGGCAATACGTATTTTTTTAATTGGATGTCCATTCTAAAAAACTTGTTTGGGCTAAGATATGGAACTGCTTTAAACTTTTTTTAATTGATACGAAAAATTGGATTTTTTATGACGTGTAAGGTCATTCTGCCACTCCATAGTTGCAGCTATGGAGCAATGGACGGAAAGATAGGGACATGGGAAGAAGCATTTTGGGTAAGGAAATTTTAAAACCGGTTCCTTTAATACGTTACGTACTCTTGACCAAAATAAAGACCCGCTCGAATAGGCGGGTCTTGGGACTGAATATAAAAGTGGTTATAGTTTATGAACGCTGCCCGAGGAGGATTTGTTCTTTTGAACGTTGCCCTCGCCAATATAACTTATGTCCCCACCACTACTGGCATCCGCGGTAAGGGATTCGGAAATGTTCACCGAAATATCTGCCCCACTACTGGCCTCTGCATGGCATATTTTGGAGAGCAGTTCCTTGGCCGAAATATCCGCTCCACTGCTGGCATCGGCGAAAAGCACGTTCACCTTCCCGGACACGGTGATGTCCGCACCGCTACTGGCGGAAGCATTTATCTCATTCGCCGAAAGTTCCACTTCCAGGTCTGCGCCACTAGTGGCATCCAAGTCTATTTTATCCGCTTCTATAGCGTTTTCCACGATCAGATCAGCCCCACTGGAGCTTTCCAATGCAGTGATCTCTGGAAGGGTCACCCTGACCGTTTTGGTCGCTTTTCCAATATTTTCGATTGCATGGATGGTCAGTCTTCCATTTTTAATATCCGTTCCTATAAGGTCTATTATGTTTTCATCTGCCTCCACCTCAATGCCCAAAGTCTTGCCCTGTACAACAAAAACATCAAGGCCTTCGGAGGCGGTCACTGCGGTAAAATCCTCGGTAACGGTTCGGGTTTCGGTGGCTACAGTGCCGTTGCCCTTCTTGCCGTCACCAAAATTGATGTCGAGCCCACAAGAAGATAGAAACAGCGCCAAGATCAGGGAAATTGTAATTTTTGCTAAGGTTGTCATGATTGTTGTTTTTAATTGATTATGATTATTGTTGGTCATTTTTCCCTTCTAGGGATAGAGGTCTATTCGGGTGCCTTTAGTTTTCATTGGAATTGATGTGCACCCCATTTTCATTGATCTTTACCTTTATATTGTCGTGCTGGTCCTTAATATCTATGTCCACCCCATTTTCATCAATAATGATATGTCCGTCCCCGTTGCTATCGTCCTCGTTGTCATCTGTACAGTCCAGGCAGATAAGTACCCCCCCTTTGTCCATTTTCCAAAGGTGTTCGATAATGTCGCCCCTATAAAGGTCATGGTCGTTTCGGGTGCTCCTTCCAATATGGTTACGGGAATTCTCGGCAAACCTTAGCACCGTATTTTCGGGAACGTAGACCGTAACGTTCACTTCTTGGTCCCGCACCTTATTGGTTGCATCGGTGGTCAAAAAATTGTCCATAACAAGGGTATTTTCCGAGACGGAATAGGAATAATCAATTTTTTCGGCACGTTTTCTGGCATCCGCAAAGGAACTGCCATCGGCATCCTTTCGGACTTTTACCTGTACCAGTGAATCTTCCGATTTCTTGATGTCGAACCTGATATTGTCGGTGAAAAGGAGTCGGTCTCCATTTTCGTTATAGGCCACCGTCATCCCGTTGATTCCCGTATTTTCTTGGGTTTCATACAATTCAGAAGCTCGCATGGATAGGGATAGGGTATCCAGTCCCTTTTCGAAATACAGTGAATCCTTATTGGAGGTACTTCCGGTATAGGCATGGGCCGAAGCCTGTTTTACGCCCAGAACGATCAAGGCTATCAAACAGATGAACCACAATCCAAGAAGGGAAAATTTGGCGATGTTCCCAATGGAGTTCAGGTTGTTCACCAAAATTTTCAATCCAAGGTAAAGCAGGAAGAAAAAGGGAATGCCAAGTACAAAGAAGCCCAATAGCGATACCAGCCATACGGGTGCATCGGTCGAATTTACCATATCATAGAAATCCACTCCCGGAATATGTACCATATCCAGTATTCCTACCGTAAAAAGTCCTATGAACAGGGCGATAAGGGATGAAGCGCCCACGATGATGAGGATGATACCAATAAACTTCCCCAAAACTTTAAAGAAGAACATGATGATATCCCCCAAGGTATCAAAAAAGCCCTTTCCGGTGCTCTTTACCTTGTTTCCCATTTTTTCATAATCCACACTTTTTACCTTACTGGCAACATCGTCAAAGCCTTCTTTGACCTTGCGCTCAATATTGCTGATGTTCACCGGCTCGCCCCTCATGTCCAACTTTTGGGAGGTGGTAATGGCTTCCGGGACCAAGATCCAGAGCAGTACATAGAAGATTACAAAACCACCCCAGGTAAATATGGTAAGGAATATCCATATAAGGCGTATCCAAAGAGCGTCCAAGCCCATATAATGCTCCATTCCCGAGCATACCCCCCCAATGTACTTGGAGTCGGGATCACGGTACAGTTTTTTGATCCTATTGGGCCTTGGGGCCGAGGTAGGGGGTGCATCCTCAAAGATGTCCTCGTCCACTTGGTAATCCTCCGGTTGTCCCATGGTATTGATCACTTCGTCCACTACCTTTACGGTGATCACCTGCCGATCGTTCTCCATTTTTTCTTGGAACAGCTCCGCGATCCTGGCTTCGATATCACTTAGGATCTCATCACTTCCGGAAGTATTCGCAAAGGATCGTTTTATGGCCTCTAGGTATCGCCTCATTTTATTATAGGCCTCTTCGTCTATATGAAAGAGAATGTTGGCGAGGTTTATGTTGACTGTCTTGTTCATTGTTGACTATTTTTTGTTGGTTACGATATTGGTTGCATTCCTTAATTCGTCCCAAGTGGTGTCCAGTTCCTTTAGGAACATTTTACCGGTCTCGGTGAGGGTGTAATATTTTCGCGGGGGGCCGGAGGTGCTTTCCTCCCAACGATAATTGAGCAGTCCAGCGTTTTTTAGCCTTGTAAGCAGCGGGTAAATGGTACCTTCTACCACAAGCATTTTGGCGTCCTTAAGGGTGTCGAGTATTTCCGAGGTGTACTTGTCCTCCCCATTGAGAATGGAGAGAATGCAGTACTCCAATACTCCCTTGCGCATTTGGGCCTTTGTATTTTCAATGTTCATAGCGTCATGGTTCTATTAATTTAACTGTCCGTTTTTTATTGTGCCGTCCTCTCCCCAATTATATGGGCTTGATTAGTTCCCTTGGGGAAGATTTCGGCACAATGGTATTGATCGATGAGTAAACTCCGTATTAATTACTTTATAAAGGGTATGCTTAAGGGATATTTAAAAGTTTGGCCCTCATGGGTCCTTATGGTGCCCAATAGGGTATAGACAACATTTACGATAAAGAGTGCCGCATGCAACATTCCCGCGATCCCGAACGGCAACCAAGATCTGCCGAAAGAGAAATCGTCACTGTCAAAATGGAAGTTTATTCCCTTGAAGCTGTCAAAATTGAAATGGTCCAGTTCCAATAGGTTTGGGAACAGGCCCAGGAACAAGGGAATTGAAAAAAGTCCCAAGAGGATGGAGTACAACAGCATGCTTAGCTGAAAGTTCAATACCTGCTTTCCGTTATGATCTACAAACGGATATTCCTTTTTGTTGATGGTCCACAATACTACCGGAAATATAAAATTTCCCAGGGGGATGAAGTACTTGGAAAATACCGACGCATGTATGAAGGCCGATAGGGTTCTTTCGTGTTTGGATAAGGTTTCGGTCATGGCATATTAGTTTCTTATGCAAATATATATCTTTTAAAAGGTATTATGCAAAACATAGTACTAATATTTAACTTTTTATTAACATTTATAAGGGCCTTATAACCTTTAAAGGAATCGGCTTTTCCAGCAGGACAATGGCTTTGGTTTGTTTTTATAATTGTGCTACTTTTAAACCAACGCTTAAAACAAATCGCTCCCATGGCCATTGACACGAGTACCATTAACGTCTTTACGTTCTTTAAACTTCCCTCTGCCTGGTGGTGCGGGGTAAGACTGCGGTATATGGATTCGGAAAGGGCCGTTGTGACCGTAAGACATCGCTGGATCAACCAAAATCCCTTTAATTCCCTTTTCTGGGCCGTACAGGGAATGGCAGCGGAACTGAGTACCGGGGCCATGGTGATACAAAGGATAAAGGAAAGCAACCGAAAAATATCCATGTTGGTGGCCAATAACAATGCCAATTTCTCCAAAAAGGCCACTGGCAGGATCACCTTTAGCTGTAATGACGGGGCCAGGATCCAAGAGGCGTTGGACCGCACCATTGCCACAGGGGAGGGGCAGACTTTTTGGATGAGATCTGTGGGGGTGGATGCGGAAGGGGCCGTGGTGTCCACTTTTAATTTTGAATGGACCGTACGGTTGAAACCTTAGAAATGAATTTATCCGCCGATTTTTTCTGTAACAATTTCCACTAAACGTTTACTAATGGCATATCAAAAAAAATCATAAAATGAACTCACACGAAATAGATTACCGGATTTTTGGGGAAGAAATGCAGTATGTGGAAATAGAATTAGATCCTCAAGAGGCCGTTGTGGCGGAAGCCGGAAGTTTTATGATGATGGAGACCGATATTAAAATGGACACCATTTTCGGGGACGGTTCCAATCAGGATACGGGGGTATTGGGAAAACTGTTTTCCGCGGGCAAAAGACTCCTGACCGGGGAAAGCCTTTTTATGACCGCTTTTTTGAACATTGGAATGGGCAAAAGGAAAGTGAGCTTTGCCTCGCCCTATCCCGGCAAGATCTTGCCCATAGACCTTACCCAGTTCGGAGGTCGCTTTATCTGTCAAAAAGATGCCTTTCTATGTGCTGCCAAAGGTGTTTCGGTGGGCATAGAATTCTCTAGAAAATTGGGACGCGGCCTCTTCGGAGGGGAAGGGTTCATCATGCAGAAATTGGAGGGGGACGGCTTGGCGTTTGTACATGCGGGGGGAACCATGGCCCAAAAAACCTTGGGACCGGGCGAAACCTTAAAGGTAGATACCGGATGTATCGTGGGCTTCAGCAAGGATGTAAACTATGATATTGAATTTGTGGGGGGTATCAAAAATACCTTTTTTGGGGGCGAAGGGCTCTTTTTTGCCACCCTTAGGGGCCCCGGGACCGTTTTTGTACAGTCGCTGCCCTTTAGTCGCCTTGCGGGCCGTGTCCTGGCATCCATTCCCAACGGTGGAAAGGATAAGGGAGAAGGAAGCATTTTGGGGGGGTTGGGAAATCTGTTGGATGGCGATAATAGATTTTAAAAACGGGGTTCAATACCGCTTATGGATTTTAGGGAGATGTTCGATTTTTTGAGGGACTTGGAAAGGAACAACTCCAAGGTATGGATGGACGACAACCGCAAGCGCTATAAAAGGATCCGGGACGCCTATATTCTTTGGTTGGACGATCTGGACCGTAAATTAATGGACGTCGATCCCCACTATTATCCTACCCCGGGAAAGAAGGCGATCAACCGTATCAACAATAACCTAATGTTCCATCCCAACAAACCCATCTATAAGGACCATTTTGGTGCTGCGGTGGACAAAGCGCCCAACACGGGCGATTTTTATGTGCAGATCGGGATCAATGAAAACATGTTGGCCGGAGGTTTTTGGAGGCCAGATCCCAAAATAGTGCGCAGTATACGGGATGCGATTGATTACGATGGGGAGGAACTAATAACCATATTGGCCAAAAAATCCTTTACCGAAACCTTTGGTGGCCTGGAAGTGGACGAACAACTAAAAATGGCGCCCAAGGGATTTTCCAAAGACCACCCACACTTGGACCTTTTAAAGAACAAGACCTTTGCAGTGAAACACTCCTTAACCGAAAAAGAAATACTGGGTAGCGGATTTATGGACAAAGTGATTTCCGTCTATCTGGAAATGCTGCCCTTTAGAAGGTATTTGAACAAGGCGGTCACCGTCTAGTTCCATCCCTTATAGCTAAATTACATTATATGTCAAGAAAAAACGGGAACATCAAGAACATACAAAAGGAGCTGCTATCGGACAACTGGTACCTACTGCACAAACTTACGTACGATTATCAGAAAACAGACGGGAGCTGGGAGCAGCAGGTACGGGAAGTATACGACCGGGGAAATGGTGCGGTAATCCTATTGTACAATACGGAAAAGGGCACTGTGGTACTTACCCAACAGTTTAGGATGCCAACCTACTTAAATGGAAATGAAACGGGGATGATGATCGAGGCCTGCGCTGGACTGTTGGATGGGGACAGTCCGGAGCAATGTATCAAAAAGGAGGTGGAAGAGGAAACCGGCTACTTGGTGACCGATGTAAAAAAGGTATTCGAATCCTATATGTCGCCCGGGTCCGTAACGGAGATCCTGTATTTTTTTATCGGGGCCTATGAAGAGCGTTTACGCATCGGGGAAGGGGGAGGTGCCGATGATGAGACGGAAAATATAGAAGTGTTGGAATTGCCCTTCCGCACCGCGTTCCAAATGGTTTCGAATGGTACCATCAAGGATGCCAAGACCATTATGTTGCTGCAACATGCCAAGCTGGAGGGCCTGTTTGGGGGCGAATAAGTAATATCCCGAGTCCTGATATCGACTAAGTGGGATTCATGAGGCTCCCACGCTTCGTTTAGATGATATTTTAGCTTTTCGCATATACGTAGGGGGCTTGTTCCGAGTTCGTTGCCCTTTTCCCCGTCAATATTGTTCCCTAAACCGCTCCAAGATTCCCTGTACCTGTTCTTTAATGGCGGTCCCGGAGCTTGTAAAATGGTTGTTCATAAAACTAAAGATAAGTGTCCTGCCAGATCGTGTGACCAAATACCCGCTTAGGCAATAGTTATTGCCCAAGGAGCCCGATTTGGCATGTACATAGGGCCGTGGGTTTCCCGCATACCATTCCTTAAGGGTGCCCGTTTCGCCGCCGGTAGGAAAAAGATAGAACAGCCTTTCCTTGGGAACCTCTTTTAAAAGGTGGTCCAATACCGCCACCATGGATTCCGGGGTAAAGAGATTGTATCTGGAAAGTCCCGAACCGTCCACCCAACGAGGGGGTTGTTGTAGATCTGACAGGTAGGTGGAGAGTATATGTTTTCTGGCCGTTGCCCCGCTTAAGGTATCCGAAAGGGTGGATGATGCAAGAATCAACAGCTGTTCGGCAATGAAATTATCACTTTGGTGCATCATGCGTTTATACAGGGAATCCGTTTTCATTCCCCAAAGAATTTTCCTTGTTCCCGTGGGCATGTTTTTAGCAATGGAAACCTTCTTTCCCAAAGTCGTGGACAGTAATTTTCGGGTAAGGCTGCTATCCGTTATCATGGGGACTTCCAAGGTGTCCTTTCTGACGATGTCAAAATAGAACAGGTTACGGTTTTGTTCCCGGTTCCGTTGATGGTCCATTAATATGATACTGTCTCGGAATATAGGTGGGGATACGCTTAGGGAGTCCTGCATATGGATTGTGACCACGTTTCCATAAAGGGGTAGTGCATTGCGTTCGGGGGAATAATAACTGTCATAATCTTCCCATGCCCATCCAGGACCATACGGATCATCGGCAAAATTGTTCGGGAAAAGGGATAGGTTTGGAGCATTCCTTAAAAAAGGAAGTGTCGTACTATCTTCAAAATAGGGATGCAATGTAGCGGGATTGCCCGTACCTTCAATATATAGGGTGTCGTTCAACACTATGTATTTCAATATGGGAACACTGTCGGGTAAAAGTTTCATTGCGGAGTACAGTGTGAAAATTTTCGTATTGCTGGCAGGAGTAAAATATTTATCCCCATTTAGATGGTATAGGGTATCCCGCGTCTGCGGGTCGAAGACCATTATTCCCGTAAAATGATTTTTATAACCTCGTGAGCTGAGCGAGGCATCCATTTGTTTTCTGAACATACTATTGCCGGCACATCCAGTGATCAACACGGCCAAAAGGCCCCATATGGCTATGTTCTTCATAGTTATAATAATATTGTACCTTATAGGGATGGACAGGGAAAGAAGCTGTTCATCTTGTATGGACTGACCGAAAATACATCTTTTTGGGGAGAGGGTAATGCTACCCTTAACAAGAATTTATTTAATTTTTAACGAAATTTGGACAATACTTTTTTGATTTTATGGTTAAATTAGTCACGACAACTTAATATAAACTTTGAAATTATGGCTAGAGCTATGCTGGAGTACACCAAGACCGTACTTCAAAAAGTTAGTTTCGACTCCAAGTTATTCTGCCGGGAGTTGGAAAAAGCGATTTCCAGATTATTGCCTTACGAGGTAGAGGAATTGAAATACTGGTTACAACAGTATATTACCGACAAGCCAGAATTGAGACAGTGTTTAGTCTACATTAAAACAACATAAAAAAAAGCCACTCTAAAGTGGCTTTTTTGTTTTATATGGATATTATCTGATAGGATTCGTTCCCCGATAGGGCTTCTTTTTTCCTAAAAATACCAGTTCTCCAACACATGATTTCCAAGATCCCCACAATTATTTTTTTGTCAGGGGACTGATTATCTTTACGTCCTGAAAGGTGATAGCCCCCCGCACTACGCCCGATATCACGTCCCTTATGGCGTCGGTGATCTGTATTTTAAGTTCGCTTTTATGGTAGATCAGGCTTATTTCCCGTGCTGGTGAAGGAGCGTTGAAATAACGTAGATTGCGTTTTTTCGATTCGTCAAGTTCCAAAGTATTAAGGTAGGGCAGGAGGGTCATGCCCAACCCCTCGTTGGCCAAATTGACCAAGGTCTCAAAACTCCCGCTCTGAATCTGGAAATGCCCGTCCTCAAAATTTTTTGAAGATTTGCAGAGATTTATGATTCCGTCCCGAAAGCAGTGCCCATCCTTTAGAAGCAGGACCTCACTGATATCCAAGTCTTCAGGATCCAAGGTTTTTAACTGGTGCAATTTGTTATTGGGCGGTACATATCCCACAAAGGGTTCATAATACAATGGCCTTTCCTTGATATACTCGATTTCCAACGGCGTGGCGGCAATGGCCGCATCCAAATGCCCGTCCTGTATATTTCTTATAAGACTGTCCGTATTCTGTTCCTTGATGATAAGGTTTACCTTGGGGAATTTATTGATGAAGGTTTTAAGGAACATGGGAAGCAGGGTAGGCATTACCGTAGGGATGATGCCCAAGGTATATTCCCCGCCAATGTATCCTTTTTCTTGGTCCACGATATCTTTGATGCGTCCCGCCTCATTAACGATGTTCTTGGCCTGTGAAACTATCTTTTTGCCCACTTCGGTCACCGAAATGGGTTTCTTGCTACGATCAAAAATAAGGATGTCCAGTTCATCCTCCAATTTTTGGACTTGCATGCTCAGGGTCGGTTGGGTAACAAAGCTTTTTTCAGCAGCCAGCGTAAAGTTCTGATATTCGGCTACGGCCAATACATATTGTAATTGGGTAATGGTCATGAAGCATAATTTTAGGCGATAAAATTATAAAAACTATCGATAGGACCGATTCTAAGGGTACGCTTAAATTTCATAAATTTACCATGAACAATAAATAAGGAAAAATGAAATTGAACAGCATTGGCCTAAGCGCCGATAAATCTAAATCCCTAAGTGCCGATCTAAATGTGCTGTTGGCCAATTTTCAGGGATACTACCAAAATTTACGGGGTATACATTGGAACATACAGGGAAAACGTTTTTTTGACCTTCATCCCAAATTTGAAGAATTGTACACGGATGCCAATATAAAAGTGGATATGATAGCGGAGCGCATTCTTACATTGGGCGGGGTGCCGTTGCATACCTTTGATGATTATATCAAAAATTCCCAAGTGCCCATTGGCAAGAATATTTCCGATGATGAAAAGGCCATTCGGTTGATCGTGGATTCCTTAAAGGAACTATTGCTTATCGAACGTAAGATATTGGATAGTTCCGATGAAGCGAACGATGAGGGTACCAATTCCATGATGGGCGATTTTATTTCCGAACAGGAAAAGACCCTTTGGATGATGAAGGCCTGGTTGGGAGAGGATATCTGATTCCAAAAATTCCAAGGTAAAAGGGGCCGGTCACTTTTGGCCGGCCCCTGTCTATTTGGGGGACCTAAAAGCGGATGGCCATTTCCATCGGTTCGGTGCCCACTGTAAACTTTGCGCTCTCAAATTGCGGAGGTCCCATGGTCATCTCGTTCCCGGACATGCCATATCCTTCCAACGGCATCCCATTGACATCAAAGTCCATCTGTTTGTTTTCATTCACATCGTGCATGGCCAAGATAGCGTATTCCCCTTGCATTACATTATCGAATGTCAATGTGGCCTTTCCATTTTCGATCGTGCTTTCCAGGTTTTGTATGCCGGGTCCCTTCATAAAGGTATCTTTTTGGTGAAGGGATACCATAACCTTGCCCTCATCGTTGACCAGGTTTGGAATGCGCACCGTAATGCGTGTTCCGGATACTTGGGCGTTGGCCATAAAGGATACCAAAAGTGTTGCGATCATAAAAGCTAATTTTTCCATCTTTTTTGTTTTAGAAGTAAGTGTTGCCCCGAAATTCACATTTTTTCGGGCCTTAATTAAAAAAAAGAGACCGAACTGTAAAAAATGGCAAATGAACCGTTAAATCCCATTTTATGTCCCCTGCCACCGCCACACTTCGTAGAGCGAAATTTCCCATAACGGCATGAGTGCAAGTACAGATGTGGCATACACTTAAAGTTCGGTTGGGACCCATTAAACCATCATGTAGGAAAAATCTGTATGCATTTCATCGAAAAAGCGACATTTTATTACCGCAAAGAACCAATTCCTACGTTATGGACAAAACCCGAACTATTAACCTACTGCTCTAGAACCGTTATTTGTGTTTTTTTGGATATTAAGTCTCCGGACGAAGGATACACTAAAAATGGTTTTAGGTATAAAGCGCTGATGCAATGACCGATCAAAAAGAATTCTCCCTATATGGGAGAAAGTACCGTGTCCTCCTATTTTTGGGCGCACTGTTTTTTTTGATACCTTTTTCAACACTTGTAAATGCCCAAGAAACCAATCCTTACTTAAGTTATAAGGTACCGTTCCAGAATTTGCTCAAATTCAACAGATTTTTGATCAATCCAACTTTTTCCACGGTCCGGGAGAACAAATCCTATATAAATTTTTATCACAGGAGCCAGTCGGCCCACTTTGAAAACAATGTGCAGAATTATTTTTTGAGCTATAGTGGAAGGATCAATGACCGGCACGGATTGGGACTCAGCCTTTACAACCAGCAGGAGGGGGTCATATCAAATTTCGGTCTCGTGGCCAACTATGCCTATGGAATCCGTTTGGGTGCCAAGAGTGTGCTTTCCTTTGGGGTGAACATTCCCTATTATCGCAGTAATTTAAACAGGAACAAAGTGGTCGTAGGGGAGGAGGATCCCTTGCTGAACGAATTGGGGACCAGTTCTGTCCTTATGGTACAGCCTGGGATAAATTTGGCCCTTGGAAGATTTGACGTTGGGTTCTTTGCCGAAAATCTGGCGGATTTCAACTTTCAATCAGGTGAATCTTTAAGCGCTTTTCAGGAGAAGGTATATTCCGGCCATTTACAGTACACCCAGAACCTTTCAAATGCGGACGGGCTTTTGGAAAGTGGTCGATTACTGCCATTGGCAAGGGTACGCGTCATAGATGGCGGACAGATGGAATACGGGGGGGGCATCATCATGGATTTGCCAAAGGTAGGTTGGCTACAGGGGGGGTACGATAGTTTTTATGGGGCATCGGCAGGCGCTGGATTCAATGTGGGGAAACGTTTTTCCCTTGGGTACAATGTGGAGAAGGGACTTTCTGATGCCTATGATAATTTTGGGGTGACCCACGAAATTTCCGTGGCCCTTTCCTTTATTCCCCGCCTCACCGAAAAAATGGTATACCGGCAGAAGGAAAAACAAGACAGGCTTGCATGGGAACGACGTTCCAAAGAGCCGGTAGAACCGATAGAAAAAGGAATTGTCCCGCCCACCTATGAATCCGATCCGGTGGCCGTTCTGGGCCGTACCGTTCCCTATTTGGGCCATACCGATCTTGAACGGGATAGCCTTCAAATGGCCCGGGACCATAATGGTATCCACAATATGGAGGGGAGGGCACAGCTTGCCCTTTCAGAAAACAAGAGCGATTCGGCAAAGCACCAGTTTAGGGATTCCCAAGGGGTGCTGACGCGCAAATTTGGAAAGATCCACGGCATCGAACAGGGCCACTATCTGATCGCCAATGTCTTTGGCAACAAGGAAAATGTTGAAAAGTTTATGGTGGACCTGAAAAACAGGGGATTGGAAGCGGGCTATTTTAAAAATCCTGAGAACGGGCTTTTCTATGCCTATCTTGGTCATTTTAAGGATGGCCCAGAAGCAAGAAAGGCATATATCTCCAATTTGGACGGAAAATATCTTAAGGATATGTGGATTATGGACATCGACAATTCGCGGTATAGCGGAATGGCCGATCTGGAATTCTTGGATCAGGAATAAGGTGTTCAATTTTCCGGATTCCGGTCCGTATTATTCCGCATCGCCGTTGCAATGCCCTTGGCACCTGGATCACCACTTTCTTCCAATGAATTAAGGATTTTAGGGTGATCTTCCTCTCGTCCTTGGGAAAGTTTATAGGCAGCCTGTATTTCCGTAATTTCAATTTCAAGTCCTATGATCCCGTTTACCTGCCTCAAGGTCTTAGCGGACAAATTATGGAGTGAAACGGGGTTTTTTGAATGTGCCTCATATTTATCCACCAATTGGTGCAGCGATTCCATCAATGCCCCAGCGCCCAGGATCTTTATCTTGCCATATACATGAACGGCAATATAGTTCCATGTGGGTACTTCTTCCTTATGGTACCAAGAAGAGGATATATAACTGTGGGGACCATTGAAGATCGCCAATACGTGTTCCGATTCCCCTAGATGTTTCCATTGCGGGTTGGCTTTGGAAACATGGCCCAGCAACAGATCCTTACCATTTTCATTTGTAACAAGTTCCAAGGGAATATGGGTGGCCCAAGGCCTTCCCGCAACTTGGCTAACCAAAATACCAAAACTGTTCCGCTCTAAAAATTCCTTTACCTCGGAAAGGTTTTCATTTCTATAATGTGCTGGGATATACATGGGTTCTTCGTTTAGGGTACATTAAGTTTTGGTAGATTATTGTGAGTCGTCAGAAATATGGGTCTTGGTTGATGTTTCCAATAATTTTTTGATGCCACTGAGCTCTGCATGGGTAAGATGGCGCCATTTTCCTACGGGCACGTCCAATACAATGTTCATGATACGTGTGCGTTTTAGTTTTACCACCCTGTAGCCCAAATGTTCGCACATTCTTCGGATCTGTCTATTGAGACCTTGGGTCAGGATGATCTTAAATACGTTCTTTCCAATTTCCGACACCTCGCATTTTCGGGTCACCGTACCCAAAATGGGTACCCCCGCACCCATTTTATGGATAAAGTCCCTTGTGATCGGTTTGTTGACGGTGACCACATATTCCTTTTCGTGATTGTTCCGGGCACGCAAAATCTTGTTTACGATATCCCCATCGCTGGTCAGTAATATAAGTCCCTCGCTGGGTTTATCGAGCCTTCCAATGGGAAATATACGTTTCGGATACCCGATATAATCTATTATATTGTCCTTTTCCACTCCGGTGTCGGTGGTACAGACAATGCCCACAGGCTTGTTGAAGGCCAGGTACACCGGTCTTTCATCCGGTTCTGAAATGAGCTCCCCGTCTACCCGGATTTCATCCCCCGGCACTATTTTGGTCCCCATGGCAGGAACGCTCCCGTTAATGGTGACCCTTTCCTCAGCTATGAGTTTATCGGCAGCCCGTCGGGAGCAATATCCAACTTCGCTCAGGTATTTGTTTATTCGTATTTCTTGGTTTTCGTCCATTGAAAAAATCATTTATAGCTTAAATTGGTCCATCAGGACCGCATCTGTTTAATGGCGGCTTCCGCACATCGTTCCCCGTCCATGGCCGCCGAAACGATTCCGCCGGCGTAGCCCCCACCTTCCCCACAAGGGAACAATCCCTTTATTTGTGGATGTTGCAAATGTTCGTCCCTAGGGATGTTCACGGGAGAGGATGTCCTTGATTCCACACCTACGACATTGGCCTCCTCCGTGTAATATCCATGCATTTTTTCGCCAAAAATCTTAAGTCCCGCCCGTAATCTACTTCCGATCGATTTGGGCAATAGGGAGTGCAAGGGAGCCGATTTTAACCCTGGCTGATAGGAAGTGGGATTTAGCTCGTTCGATAATGTTCCGGTGACAAAATCTGTCAGACGCTGGGCAGGGGCAGTCTGGCACCTACCTCCCGAGGTAAAGGCCAATTTTTCCAGATCTTTTTGGTATTCCAATCCCTTAAGTGCTCCAAAATGGCCGTAACTTGGAATATCCCGTTCCACGTTTATTTCGACCACTATTCCGGAATTCGCAAATTCGTTGTTGCGTTTTGAGGGCGACATACCGTTCACCACCACTTCACCGTTGGCCGTGGCCGCGGGAACGATAAAACCGCCAGGGCACATACAAAAGGAATAGACGCCCCGATCCTTTACTTGGTGGACAAGACTATAGGCGGCAGCGGGCAGCAAGGGGTTTCGGGAGCCATCGCAATGGTACTGGATTTTGTCGATGATCCGCTGTGGATGCTCTACCCGAACTCCCATGGCAAATGATTTTGCCTGTATGGCGATGTCCTTGTCCCGCAATAGATAATAAATGTCACGTGCCGAATGGCCCGTGGCCAATATCACCGAATTTACGGTCATTTCCTGTCCACTCCCCAATACGATGGACCTTAGGTTGTTATTGGTTATGACAAAGTCGACCACCCTGCTTTCAAAATGGATTTCCCCGCCGTAGCGCAAAATGGTTTCCCTAATATTTTCCACAATTTGCGGAAGTTTATTGGTGCCAATATGGGGGTGTGCATCGATCAAGATCTGTTCCGTGGCGCCATGGTCGACCAAATTCTCGAATATTCGCCTTACGTCGCCCCTTTTAAGGCTACGGGTATACAGTTTTCCATCGGAATAGGTCCCGGCCCCACCTTCGCCAAAGCAGTAATTGGAGTCCCCGTTTACGGTATGGTGCTGGTTTATGGCGCGTAGGTCCCTTCGTCTTTCCCGTACTTTTTTGCCCCGCTCAAGTACTACTGGCTTAAACCCCAATTCGATACAGCGCAGCGCAGCGTACATTCCGGCCGGTCCAAAACCTATGATGTGGACCTCTTTTGCCTTTGAAACGTCCCGGTACTTAAAAATATGTTCCGGCTCATGGGGAACGGGCTCGTTTACATAAACGGCCAATTTGTAATTAAAGAAAATCTGGGGCTTGCGCGCATCGATGGACTTCCGAAGCACCTTGATCCCCGTTATGGAAGTGACATCCATTTGCATAAGGCCGGCTGCCTTTTTCTTCAGGATGCCATCAATTTCTTCCTCCTGCAGTCTGATCCGTAGCTGAATTGTTCTCACCATAGGGCAAAATTACGGTAATTCCACCGATTGATGGAAGTAAAATAACCACCGATTTCCCTATCATGGATGGGATCTGTCCAAAATTGATCAGTGAAAATGAAAAGTAGTGGACCTTCCCTAATCCGATATATCGCCCTTGGGGGAAATCCGCTCGAATTCAAAGCGTATTTCGGGCCCTCCCCCAGATACCACAGCTTTAAGGTGGTCACTGTCCGACAGCTGGTACGCGATCCGTTTTGGAAATTCATTGGCATCGTTTCCGCAGATAAATCCATTTTCATCCAAACGGATCAAGGGAAATATGGTGTACCCATCCTCTTGTGGACTTTTGGCCCCAAAACTCCATTTCCCATCCCTTTTTACCAATCTAATTATTTCTTGCCATACGGTGTCTTTTTTCTGAAGGGTGCACCCAAGGCCCATATATTCGGTATCGGACACTTTTTTCCAATGTTCATAAGTGCTATTTCCCACATCGTCATTGGTCCTTGCCCAGCTACCTACAAGCCAGTCCAAGGTTGGGTCCTGATGAATGTTTTTTGATGGGGCCGTGTTGTTCCTGGTTTCCTTGCAACAGAGAAAAAGGAGTAAAAGTGGAAAATATCTGCTCATAGGTAGAAAATTGTGCCCTCTTAAAGGAAGGGGCTCGATCGAACCCTAATGTATGAAAAATTGGGGATTAAAATTAGGTCGATCGGAGCTGGGATTGTAAATAATGTCAATTATGTCCCATTCCATTTTTGTACGATCCATCTGCACTTTTCCACAATTGGGCAACTCCTGTTTTGATAGGGAGATCGTTTACGACATCTTTGTCCAAGAATCAAAACGTACGGTATGCAGAAAATAGCTTTTTTGATCGTTTCATTGATGATGGGCATCATTACCGACATGGACCATTATACATTGGGGGATAATGCCATATCAGAACGTGCATATGTTGACATGTATAAAGGTTGCCGTGCACGGGATATAAACCAAGATGTACCAATAGGTTTATCCTTTTGAACTACATATGTGCCGACTTGTGCCAGCTAAAGATGATATTGGTGTTCCGCTATATGTCATAAGGGATATTTGGAGATGGCCAAATTTAGAAGAGGTGGGGCTACCGTATATATACCTTAGCAAGGAAGAATTTCCTACCTTTAGTTGAATGTACTGTCAAGATAGGGGTACGGGCCTTGTTCCCCGATACGCTGCGCTGAAGTGGGGGTTTTTTTCCTTGAATACTTAGGGGACTTGCCCATAGATGGCTGATTTACAATAAAAAGATTATGTCAAAATTTTTTACCCACGTAATTAGGGCAATTTTAATAGGTACAGGTATTTATTTGGTGTTTCTGGTCTTTTACTATGTTACAGGTCGTTTGGGAGGTCATTATACCTTGGCCCTGCTGTGGAAGGAGTACTATGAAAACATGGTCTTTGCCGTACTGCTATATATGTTGAACGCATATTGGATCCAGCATCTTATACTCAAATATAGGTCCAAGTTGTTTACCCCGAAACTTATGATGATCGGCCTTGGCGGTAATGTTTTTCTTTCTTTTCTTGGGATTTTTGTGGGCAGGTTAATTTTGATAGTGGTGATGGGAAACCGGTCAATGGCCTATTTTTTTGCGAACGAACAACTTGAAAAATATCAACTTTCATTGGGCCTGTGCATTTTAATATCCCTGGTTTTTTACGGTGTATGGTATTATAAGAGCCGTCAGGAGAACAAGGTAAAGGAACAAAAGATCATTGCAGGTACGGCATCGGCAAAGTTCGATGCCCTAAAAAATCAGTTGGACCCCCATTTTTTGTTCAACAGTCTCAATGTACTGACAAGTTTAATAGAGGAAGATCCCGCACAGGCACAGAAATTCACTACCTCCCTATCCAAAGTGTACAGGTATGTTCTGGAGCAAAAGAACAAAGATCTGGTAACAGTGGACGAGGAGCTTGAATTTGCAAAAACCTATGTTCGACTGCTCAAAATGAGGTTTGAGGAAAGTATCATTTTTGAAATACCCGACCGCAGCGGCGATCCCGAAGCAAAGATCATACCCCTATCATTACAATTGTTACTGGAGAACGCAGTAAAGCACAACGTTGTGACCTCCACCAGACCTTTGCTCATAAAGGTCTATGAAGGGAACGGAATGTTGTGCGTAACCAATAACCTACAGGAGAAACAGGTGGTTAAAAAGAGCAGCGGGGTAGGGCTTGCAAACATTCAGGAGCGGTACAGTATCCTAACGGACAAAAAAGTTATCATTAACAAAACGGGGTCGGCTTTCAGTGTGATGCTGCCCATGTTGACAAAACAGATCAGCACTATGGAAACACAGAAATTGTACATGGACGAGAAAAGGTATCTTAAGGCAAAAGAAAGGGTTGAGGCAATTAAATCTTTCTACGGAAATTTGCTATCCTATTGTTTAGTGATCCCGATCTTGGCCTATATCAACTATAGGACCACTAATTTCCCTTGGGTCATATTTCCCATCCTGGGGTGGGGTTTTGGTCTTTTAATGCATGGAATGGAAGCTTTTGGATACAATCCCTTCTTTGGAAAGCGCTGGGAGGAAAGAAAAATGAGGGAATATATGGAGGATGAGAATTTTTAAGATGGCCCTGGCCAACAATCCATCCGTCGTTACCGACAGTTCGGTAGGAAGGGTTTGTGAAAGGGGAAATTGAAGTTTATTTTTGATCGGTGTTCTAAAGAGCGATAAATATGGAAGACAAAGAAAATAAATACCTTAGGGCAAGGGAAAGGGTGGAAGGGGTAAAAAAGTTTTACAGCAATCTGTTCTCCTTTTTCTTGACCATTATATTTTTGGCCGCCGTCAATTATTATACGAACCAATGGCACAATCCGTGGTTTTTATGGGTGGTTTTCGGGTGGGGAATCGGGATTTTCTTTATGGCCGCCAAAACGTTCGGCTATCCGGTCATCTTCGGTAAGGATTGGGAAAAACGTAAGTTGGAACAGTTCATGTCGGAAGACGAAGAAAGACAACAATGGAAATAACCAAACTACAAATACATACAATCATGGATCATAATTATTTGGACAAACAACAACGGGCAAAGAAACAGATCGAGGAACTAAAGGGGTTTTATATACATTTGACCGTTTATATATTGGTAAACGGATTTATTTCGGGCACCAAGATCATTCGTAACTTACAGGACGGCGAAACATTTACTCGGGCATTTTTTGATTTTGGGACCGTAGCGGTATGGCTTTTTTGGGGCATTGGCCTCTTGTTCCACGCCATGAAGGTGTTCTCTTTCAATCCACTTTTTGGAAAGGAATGGGAGGAAAGGCAGATCAGAAAATATATGGATAGGGAAAGGGAAGAATCCAGAAAATTCTAACGATAGGCACAATAATTTAAAATGGATATATATTGGATCTTTGTCTAACATAGGTCCTTAAAACAAATAGTATGGTTTCGCAAAATTCATATGTTAGTGCAAGGGAACGTTTAAGAAAATTAAAGGAACTCTATGCCCACATGGCCGTGTTCCTGATAGTGAACGTGCCTCTGCTGGCCATGTATTTCCGCTTTAGGGACTCCATTGATCTTGGTGATGACCCCAATACATTGTACTGGGTAGATGTTAATATTTTTTTCATGTCTGGAATATGGTCGCTGTGCTTGGTCGCACAGGCATGTACCAACAGTCTATGGTACCGAAAATGGGAAGAAAAACAGATACGGAAATTTATGGAAGGGGATCAGGGACGAGAATAGACTTTAAAGTTCCTTAACCTATGCGAGAATAAAATCGGACTATGAACGCTATCATTATTGAAGACGAAAAACCTGCAGCTAGAAGGCTGGGTCGATTATTGGCATCCTTGGATGTTACCATTGCCACCACCCTACATTCGGTGGAGGAATCGATACAATGGTTCCGTAACAATGTGCATCCGGACCTTATATTTTTGGATATACAGCTATCCGATGGTCTTTCCTTTGAGATTTTTGATAAAGTCGATGTACGGTCCGCCATTATCTTTACAACTGCCTATGATGAGTACGCATTACAGGCCTTCAAGTTGAACAGCATAGATTATTTATTAAAACCCATTGATGATGAAGAGTTGGAAAAAGCAGTGGGAAAGTACCGCTTTCTTCAACCATCCAGAAAGCCGATCGCACTGGATTTCGAGGATATAAAAAAATTATTGGTAAACCCATTGGAACGGGAATTCAAAAAGCGGTTTACCATTAGGGTAGGACAGCACTTAAAGATTATAAACGCCGATGAGATCGAGTGTTTTTACAGTGAGCACAAAGGTACCTATGCCATAACATCGGAGGGTAGGAACTACTTAATGGATACTACTTTGGAGAACCTGGAATCCGAACTTGAACCCAAAATGTTCTTTAGGGTAAGTCGCAAGTTCTATATCAATATAAACCACATAAAGGATATCATTTCCTATACGAATTCAAGGCTGCAGATCAAGATGAACCATGGTCCCGACCAAGAAGTGGTGGTAAGCAGGGAAAGGGTAAAAGACTTTAAGTTATGGTTGGAATAAACTGTTATAATTCATTGGAAATAAAACTTTTGAGAAGTAAAAATACATAATATAGAATTTTCTTATAGTAGGGTTTTCGGATGTATACATCCTATGGATCGATCCTATTGTCATCAAATGAGGAAGGCAATAATTTTGGTATCAATTTAATAAAGATGGGAAGCAGTACCGCTCCGCCCGGCAATAAAAAAATGGCCAGTGAGGGGATGCTCTTAAAAATGTCCAATAGGTATTTCTGTACCTTTTTCTTTTCTTCGGTAGTCAGGTCCCTTACGGTTGACCGACTTAACAATGCTACCAGTTCCTTACTTTCGGACAGCTCTTTTTGAAGTCTTTTACTGTTTCTAAGAATAAGTTTATCCACTACTTTGGCCATGTTATCATAAAATTGCAGGGCGGGATTAAGCTGTTTTAAATGGGGGATCTTTTGGGAATTGACCTTAAAGAATTCATACACATCTTCCAAACATTTTGCTATGTGTACCTCCCCAAATCCCAAGTCCTTACCGATGCCGAAAATAAATTCGGATTCCTTGTATTCCAAGGAATGGTCTTCCCAGACCGTGAGACAGGAAATATCCATAAAATATTGGTTTTCCTCTTTGGAAAAGTGGTCGATCATCCCATCGCGATAACTGCCGTCAAAAAGCGCTTTCTGACTTTCCGTATAGGTTAGGGAAGCCGCAAATAACTGCGCCAACTTTTCGTCCTTTTTACTTTTTTCTTTGGAGTTTAGGGCATGGTAGGTCAAATTGATCGTGGTCCGCTCCAACTTTTGGGCATGTTCCCTGCAATTGGACTGCTCCGCCAAGTAATTTTTAAAGGTGAGCACATCAATGAACAACAATGAATTGGTGATGGAACTATTGAAGGTCTTACTGATAAAATTGCCTTCAAGATAGATTCTGGACTCGATAAGTTTCTCCAACTGCGAGGACGTTTTTTTACCGCTCAGGATTTTGTCCAAAAATGAGATCTGGCCTATTTCCAACAAGGTGTAAAATTTAAAGATAGCCTCCACAAACCCTTTAAAATCTGCATCCCTAGCTTCCAGTCGATAAGTATAATAAAAAGCGGTGAGCAGGTTTATCTTGGCATTTTCATCTTCCGTCAATCGCAGTTCGGATTGGATGAATACAGGGACGGAAATATTTATTCCGTAGATAAGACCGGTAGTCTTTAAATCGTTGTAAAGGTTGTCAAAGCTTGTGTAAGGTTGAGCTCCTTCTTTTACAATGGAGCCAAATTTATCGATCCAACCTGCGGCTGATGGGTTCATTGAAAATTGGTTTGCTCATTGAGTGATATCCATGATGCTCCAAGCCATCCAGGGCGGGCCCGCATCAAAGTGTTTCTTGTTGTTCCGCCAAATATCCCGCAAACTTTCACCGAGACTTTAACAGCACAAAGTAACGCAAAATTACCGACTTTACATTGGATTGCGCTTTGTACCATACTTTTGGTATGGCCAAAAAGCGCTTCCAAACTGAACCTCCACACCTGTTTTTTCGTAATTAAAGAAACGCCCCATCCTATGGTCAGGGTGAGGATGGGGCGGGTAATGATCGCCGATGGAAAATTATGATTTTGATAACAGGATCTTTAACAGATTGCCATGAACGACATGGCTATGTTCAACTTTTGTACGGACCCTTTATATGAACTGCAAATTATGAGATATATCGTTTTGATGATCGTTTTGGCAATAACGGTTTCCTGCGGGGATGGTCGACCATCCATTACAGACCCCCAAGATTATAATATGTTCTTGGTGTCACATCCGTTGGAAACAGGTTCGGAATATTTTAAGCGATGGAATTCCAAAATTGGCCCGGATAGTTTGGAGCTGGGAAGTTTTGGGGTGGTTGCCAGCGAATATACCCGTTATTTTAAACAAACGGGTGATATACAGTACCTGATAAAAGCGGAAAAGGCCCTGTCCAAAGCCAGCCAGATAGCACAGATAGGGAAGGCCGGTTATCAAAGGGCACTCGCCAGGAACTATCTTGCCCAACATCGATTTTCGGAGGCATTGCAACTTACCTGTGCTGCCCGCAAGATTGGGGGTGGGGTAGAAAAAACCCACGCCCTGTTTTTTGACGTACATATGGAACTGGGCAACTTTAGGACGGCACGGGATTATTTGGACAGTATCGGAAACAGCAACGGATTTGATTACCTCGTTCGAATGGCCAAATGGAAAGTCCATAATGGGGATCTGCGAGCGGCACTTAAACATATGGAAAAAGCAACGGGGAAGGCCGAAGCTACGAGAAATACCGGTCTGATATTGTGGTCCTATACCCTGTTGGCCGATTATTACGGACGTTTCGGACAAATTGAAAGATCTTACAAACACTATTTAAAAGCCCTGCAGCTAGACCCAAGAAATGCCCATGCAAAAAAGGGGATCGCATGGATCGTCTTTTCCTTTGAAAAGAATCCAAAGGAGGCGATGCGGATTATGGATTCCGTGACCAAGACCTATCAAGCACCTGATTATTACCTTCTTAAAGCGGAAATTGCCGCATTTGAAAAAGACGAGATAACCAGTTTGTACAATTTGGACGAATATTATATGGCCGTACAGAATCCCTATTATGGTGATATGTACAATGTATATAATGTGGACCTATACGTGGAGCGTACCGAACAATACGAGCGTGCCTTTAAATTGGCAAAAAGGGAAGTGGCAAAAAGGCCCACCCCCCGTTCATACGGTCTTTTGGCCTATACCTATCTCAAAATGGGGAAAAAGACCCAAGCCTTACAGGTAGTGGAACAATATGTGCACAAAAGATCATTTGAACCTGTAGTATTATACCATACCGCTGAAATATTCAAGGCAAATGGCGACAGTGTTAAGGTAAAACAATTGAAAAAAGATCTCCTACGTTCACGTTTTCAATTGGGTCCTTTGCTGGAAGATAAGGTGCTGAAACTTTAAATCGGACATCGATGGCCGTTATGGTTGTCGTATATTCGGGGAATACTGAAGTGATTTAAAATTTTCAATTCTTGATAGGAAAATGGGTATAAAAACGGCCTCAAAATTACCTTAAGAAAAAATTAACAAAGTGTAGGAAATGACCTACCTATGTAATATCTTTATCCCCAATTTGAATCTATCCCTGTACTCCTTGCGGACACATGGAAAAGATGACAAAATAAATGGGGTGCCAATCTTTAAGTCGATGTAATTATGGTCTATATTTTATTTTTTGGATGGTTGGTATTGATGATCGTTTTGGTTTATAAAGTATTTAATGCGCACAAGGCCCTTAGACGCACCCTTAAAATGGGAAAATAAGTATCGTTTGGAGGGTTGTCCATCTGGGGAAAAACAATTTCCGTTATTGGGGACTTAGGAATTTTTGGCCCTTCCAAATACTTTCAGTCCACCTTTTTAAATACCAAGGCAATACCATCAGGGTTTTCCAAGGATAAACGGTTGTTTTCAATGGAGTATGTAGTGGAGGACCGTAGGTACTTCAGGAATTCCGCTTCTTGATTGTCCATTCCGCACACCATGCGCGTTAGGGAAATTTGTGAAAAACGTAGCAACGGGCCCTCGCTAAATATCTTTCCCTGCATACGGTTGCAGCCCGCATGACCCATTAAGGTGTTTTCGGAGCTATTGATTTCCATATAGGGCAGATCCTTTTGGAAATTTTCCATTTTTATCTTTTTCCCTTGCATTTCTTCCAAAATCCAAAGGTCATTAAGTCGATAATCCGTTCTATAGTTCCCGCAACCACTGAACGTAATACCTTCCCTATCATCTTTTTCCCTAATACGCACTTCTACCCGATAGGAAGACTCCCTTCCCGACATGTCATCCACACATCGCAGCTGTTCTACCATTATTCCCATGCTATGCGGACCTTGTTCGGAAATATAGGTCTTGATATTGGCATCCATGGCCCGTATGGGCGACCGATAAGGGGCATTAAAAGATTCCAGGCCTTCCATTAAAGAGGTGAACATCATACTTTTTTCGCTTATTTCCACTCCCCAAAAGGGTTCGTTGCCGCTAGCCTTGAAAATGATACGTTCTCCCTTATCATTAAATATTGAATCGTGATCGATTTCAACGGTAGACCCTAAGGATGGAACTGGAACATCTGGGGTCTTGGGGTTTTTTTCGGCGCAGCTTAGAAAAAGGGTCGATACCAGTAGTAATATCCTCCATAAACAATTTCCCATATCTGAAATTTTTGATCCACTAAGTGAGATTTTTTGGGCTCCTCCCGCTGTGTAAAATGATATTTTAGCTACACTCCATATCCCTCGCAAGCCTGCTCCTCTGTTGTTGATTTGTTAAGTGAAATTCTAATTCTCCGATGTTGGCGGGGAAAAAATTATTTGTTTTTATATTAAATAACCATCGAATTTGCTCGGGATCGGATAACCGCCAGCTTGCCCATCATGAAAAGGTCGGCATTAAATGGCCCTACCCCAAAAACCAATATCCACTTCCTTCAAATATACCGAAAATTGCCAATATGGGTTATATTGCAGCATTAAAACAACCAATTGCTTATCGTATCTTTAAGCTGATAAATAGAGCAAGCATCGGTAACCAGTTTTGGTGCGGATTGAAACGGAACGCAAAATGACGGTACGGATTAGGTTTCTTTTTTTTCTTCTGCTATTGCCACTTTTGGGTTGGGGCCAACAACTGCTTCCCCCTATCCAGAACTACCCTATCTTTGAATACAATGCCGCCAGTCAGAATTGGGGGTTGACGATCAATGCCCACGGAGAGCTATTTGTGGCCAATAATAAGGGATTGCTACATTTTAACGGGGAACAATGGGTGCTGTACAAACTTCCCAATAATACCATCGTGCGATCTGTGGCCCACGTGGGGGACCGTATATATACAGGTTCCTATGAGGAGTTTGGCTACTGGGCCAAGAGTGCCCTGGGAGGGCTCGAATATACTTCCCTTACGCACCTTATAAGGGACCATGAGTTCAACAGCGAGGAATTCTGGCAGATTGTTCCCTATGGAAATGAAATTGTTTTTAGGTCTTTCTCGCGTATTTATATATATGGCAATGGAGGAATCAGGGTAATAGACCCCGGTTTTGTCGTTACGAACGTAGTCGTCTTCCAGGAACGGCTTCTAGTGGCTGGAAATGATGTAGGGCTTTTTGAGCTTTACGGAGAGGTGCCGAAGTCCATCAAAAACCTGGAACTATTAAAAACCGCTTCCGTAGTGGACATGGTGACCACCAAGGGGGGACTCTTGATCGGGACCAAGCTCAATGGCTTCTATTTATGGAAAGGAAACGGAAATTTGGAGCAATGGGGAGCTGCCCTGCAACCCGAGCTGCGGCTGCACCAGCTCAATAAAATGGTGGCACTGTCCAATGGGAAGATCGGTTTTGGGACCATTAAGAACGGGGTATACCTCTATGACCCAAGGACGGGGGGAATAGACCGCATAAACAAGGCGACGGGCCTGCAGAACAATACGGTCCTGGCCATGCAACAATTTAAAGATCAGCTTTGGATAGGAATGGACAATGGGCTGGACCGTATACAGTTGAATGCTCCGGTCACTTATTTTACGGATTATACGGGAACGGTGGGAACCGTATATGATCTGGCGGTGCACAAAGGTATCCTGTACCTTGGCAGTAATACGGGGGTCTATTATTTTAAGGATAATGAATTACGGTTCGTCAACGGTTCGCAGGGACATGTATGGGATCTTGAGGTTATAGATGACATGCTTTTTTGTGGCCACAATACCGGTACATATTCCGTTGATCTTCAAGAATGGCGGGAAATTTCCAACTATTCGGGCGGTTACCAGATCGTAAAGGTCCCTGAAAAAATGGACACCTACATACAGGGTACCTATAATGGATTATCCACGTATGTAAAAACCCCTCAGGGCAAGTGGGAAGTCTTTCGAATATCCGGTCTTGATTTTCCCATAAAACAACTATGTTTTGAAAGTCCAACCGTTATTTGGGCGGCCCATCCCTACAAAGGGTTTTTTAGGATAGCACTGGAAGACGGACTGAAATCGGTAAAAGAAGGAAGCATAGAGCAGTTCCCAACAATGGATATTCCAAATAAATACAATGTAAAATTGTACAACATTAAAAATCAGATCGTGATACAGAGCGGGGGACGCTGGTATAAATACGATCCCATTGCCCAAAAAATCGTTCCCTTTAAGGAATTTGATGCTTTTACTACCAAAGAATTGGTGCATTATGGGGATGATCATTACTGGTTTATTGACAATGAGGGCACCAAAGAAATTACGTATACCGATCTAAACGATGTACATATGACCATTACGGGCAATCAAATGGTGAAACGACTGGTTCCCGATGCCGAAAATGTGGTCAAATCCAACGATTCGATCTATTTCTTTACCTTAAGTGACGGTTTTGCTAAAATCAACCTGCCGCAACTTCTTGGAAACGCCACGGATAGATCGGTTCCCATGCCGAAGCTGGGTTTTTTTAGGGATGCCCTAGAAGTCCGTGATATTTTGGAAATGCCGATAGAGGTAAAGTTCAAACATTCAAGGGATATAGAAATACAGGTAGCCGCCCCAATGCTTGCCGAACCTAGGTTTTACTATGAACTAAAGGGTGCAGAACAGGAATCCGCACATAGTGAAAGCGGGACATTGGCATTCCAAAACCTGCCTTTTGGTCGATATGATCTTTTTGTATCCACTTTGGATATCAATAACCAAAAATCGGAACCATTACGGATAAGGTTCGAGATTTCGCCCCCATGGTACTTTTCAAGGGTGATGACAGCGGTCTATATAGCCATGTTATTGGTCACCCTTTGGTTGATCAGGGTCTACAACAGGCGTAAGCTTCAACGTCATCACGACAGGCTGTTATTGTCCATGCAATTACAACAGGAAGAAAAATTGCGGGCACTTGAAAAGGAAAAGTTGGCCAAGGAAATAAAGGACAAACAAAAGGAATTGACGGGAACCACCATGAACGTGGCAAAAAAGAACGAACTGATCTTGGAACTTAAGAATATGTTATTGGTCAACAAGGAAAAATTTTCCAATCAGCAGCGTTATAGGTCATTTATAAAAAAATTGGATAGTTCCATAAACGATGATGATGATTGGAAAAAGTTCGAGGTCAATTTTAAAGAGCTGCACGAGGATTTCTTCGAGAAATTATTGCTGCAATTCCCAGATCTTACCCCAAAAGACCTAAAACTCTGTGCCTATCTGAAAATGAACCTTTCCTCCAAGGAAATAGCGCCCTTAATGGGTATTTCCACACGGGGGGTGGAAATACATCGGTATCGGCTCCGAAAAAAGTTATCGATAGACAGCTCCCAGAACATCTCGAATTTTCTGATAACCTTTAAGTAGACGGTTGCACTGCTACGATGTGGAGGTCGTTGGTGTTGTAACGGATTTTTCCACTACATCATCCTTACATCTATCTGTTAAAAATTTAACATGGCCCTTACATATGGCTACAACAAACTCTCTTTTTTAAAGGTATGCGAGAGGGTTTTGCCCTTGATGTAGTTTTTATGTAGGAGGTTTTAAACCTATCGTTGACTGTTTTGGTAATTTAGCAATAACTCAACTTAATTATTGCTAATTATGAAATTAAATCTCAATTTATTATTGATATTGTTGTTGTTGTGCATTTCATCGATGTCCGCACAACAGCTTACGGTACAGGGAACAGTGACGGATAGCCAGGCTCAGCCCCTTCCCGGGGCAAGTGTGGTGGTCCAGGGTACCAATAATGGCGTGCAGACCGATTTCGATGGTAATTTCACCTTGGAAGGAGTGCCATCGGACGGGACCTTGGTCATCAGTTATATTGGTTTTACCAATCAGGAAGTCGCCGTTTCCGGACAGACCGATTTCCAGGTCCAGTTGGCCGAGGATACCCAGGCATTGGATGAGGTAGTGGTGATAGGTTATGGACAGATGAGATCCAAGGACCTCACCTCATCCATCACAACCATTAAATCGGAAGAACTTCAGGCCGTTCCAACGGGTCAGGCAATGCAGGCACTTCAGGGAAAAGTCGCGGGGCTGCAGATCATCAGCAATGGGAGTCCGGGCCAAGGGCCGACCGTAAGGGTAAGGGGCATAGGATCCTATGACAACAATGCTTCGGGACCTCTGTATGTAGTTGACGGAATGTTTTTCGAGAATATCGATTTTCTGAATACCTCCGACATCGTCTCCATTTCGGTTTTAAAGGATGCCTCTGCCTCGGCCATATATGGGGTGAGGGCCGCAAATGGAGTGGTCCTTATTGAAACAAAATCGGGTTCCTACAATAAAAGGGCCGAGATTACCTATGATGGATATACAGGGTATCAAGTGGCTCAAAATGTGCTAAAGTTGGCCAATGCGGAACAATTTACGACCATGGCATTGGAATCGGGTTCGGCACCCGATGCACAATTTATCCAGAATGCCATGCAACGGTATGGAAGGAGTAGAATAAACCCAAATGTACCCGATGTGAATACGGACTGGTACGAGGAAATTTTAAGGCCCGCTTTGATCCAGAACCATAGTTTCGGGGTTACTGGAGGTAGTGATAATGCTACCTATGCCATTGGTGCAAACTATTTTGGGCAGCAGGGAATCCTTAAGATGAAAAATGATTATGAGCGTTTTAACATAAGGAGCAAGATCGATTTTAAGGCGACCGACTGGCTTACGATCGGGGGCAACACAGTAATCAGCAACGCTACGCGATATGATGCGGAAAACTCCGCATGGCGGCTGGCGTATTATGCCGTGCCGATCTTGCCCGTTTTTGATGATCTCTTGGGCCAAGATCCCGATGTGTTCCCTACCAATTATGCCAATGCACAGGAATTGGGATACCGAAGCGGGCAGAACCCATTTCCCACTATGGACTTTAGTGAAAATAGGGTTAAGATACGGAACGTTCTTGCCAATTTTTACGCACAGGTTAATATCATCCCCGATAAATTGACTTTTAAGACCGCATACAACCATAATTTTGAGACAAGGGACAGAAGGGAAATTAGGTTGCCCTACTTCATAGGTAATGATTTCCAACGGGAAGATGCGTCCATTCTGAAAAAGGACGAGACCTACTCCAACCAAATCTGGGACAATACACTTACTTATAATGAAACCTTTGGAAGACATGATCTTACGGTTTTGGCGGGCTCTTCCTTCAGGGACGAATCCTTCGAACTTCTTCAGGCCAGGGGCTTGAACTTTCCGCTTACGGGGGAAGAGGCCTATTATTTGGATCAAGCGCAGACCATTGTGGAAGCCGATGTAATTGACGATGCCCGAAGGGAGTATGGCCTCTCCTATTTTGGAAGGGTATCCTATATTTATGATAACCGTTATTTGCTGTACGCCACCTACCGTGCCGATGGTACGAACAAGTATCAGGAAAAATGGGGCTATTTCCCTACTGTGGGCGTTGGATGGGTTTTGTCCGAAGAATCGTTTATGCAGAACAACGGTCTTTTTGATTTTTTAAAGTTGAGGGGCAGCTGGGGTAAACTGGGGAACGATAAGGTCCCCTCCAGTGGCGGATCCATAACTTCCGATGTGGTGACCACGGCATTGGGGGATGTGGAATATAGTGGAATAAATACCAATAGTGACTTTACGGCGCTAAAGTGGGAAGTAACGGAAGAGATAAATGGCGGTATCTCTGCCACCCTGTTCGACAGTAACCTTGGTCTGGAAGCGGATTATTATATCCGTGAAACCCAAAATGCGGTAATCCCGGTCGGCCGGGTACTTATCCCGGGAAATACGAGGATAAATGTTGGGGAAATAAGGAATTCGGGCTTCGAACTCGCCCTTAGTTGGAACAAGAGGGTATCGGATAATTTCAGCTATTCCGTGGGAGGGAACTTTGCCACCTTAAAAAACGAGGTGTTGGATCTGGGAGGACAGGATTTTTACGATGCCGGCTCTGCCGAATTCCGTCAAAGATCCATCATTGGGGAACCCCTATTCGCTTTTTATGGAAGGGAAGTGGCGGGAGTATATCAGAACGATGCGGAAATCCAGGCAGATCCCGTGGCCGTTGCCAATAACCTTGCCCCCGGCGATTTTAAGTACAGGGACCTGAATGGGGACGGGGATATCACGGATGATGATAGAACGGTGCTGGGTTCCTATTTGCCCACGTATTCCTTTGGTTTCAATATGGGATTTGTATACAAAGGGTTCGATTTTACCGCAACTGCCATCGGACAGGGAGGGAATAGTATCCTTAACAGGAAAAGGGGCGAGGTTATTTTTACCAATGATACCAATATGGACAGGGATTTTGCCGTCAATCGCTGGCATGGGGAAGGTACCACCAACAGTTACCCTTCGTCCGCGGGAATCAGAAAGGGCTGGAACCAACGGTTGAACAGCTATTTTATAGAAGATGGTGATTTTTTTAGGATACAGAACATCACCTTGGGATATACGATCAGCAAAAATGGGGAATATAAAGGGATTCCCGCAATTCGAATCTACCTTACTGCGGAAAAGCCCCTTACCATTTTCAAATACAACGGATTTAATCCCGAGGTGGCCAACGGGGTGGATAATGAAACCTATCCCATACCCGGGGTATATACTTTTGGCGTAAACATTAAAATTTAAGGAACTTATGAAACGATATATAAAAAACAGCGTTTATTTCAGTCTGGCCATTTTTTCACTTCTAATTAGTGGATGTTCGGATAAATTGGACGAGCCGGAACAGAACAACAACTTTGCCGGGGGCACTGATTTTACCAAGACTGAAGATATGCAGCTCTCGTTGATCGGGGTATATGCCGCCTTCCAATCCAGGGGATGGGAACAGCCCCTTCTTATTTCCGTTCGCGGAGATGATGTGAACTCCGGAGGATTGGGCGACCAGCCCGAATTTACCGAAGTGGACCTGTTCAATTACAATAAGGACCACTGGATGATAAATTCCCTTTGGGAGAATATTTATGTGGATGTTATTTCGGCCCATACCGCAATGGAGCAGATAGCCCGGTATCAGGAATACGCCAACGAGGAGGGTATTCTCCTAGGGGAACGGTACATAGCGGAAACAAAGGTGCTAAGGGCAATGATGCTTTTCCATATTTCCCAGGTATGGGGCGATGTGTTCATTCCCGAGTCCTCGGATACCGAAGCGTTAAAGGAAGTGGAATCGGTTCCCACCAAGGAGGAGGTCATGCAGCATATTTCCGAACAAATGGATGAGGCCATTCCTTTGTTGCCCAATATGAGGCCCAATCAACGTACCGACATTCCCGGTGGTGTTACAAGATATACGGCCCTGGCCGTAAAGGCATTGGCTGCGCAGGAGCTAAAGGATTACCAAGGGGTTGCGGATGCGGCCGGGCAGATTATCAATTCCGGCCTTTTTAGCCTTTATCCAGATTACTACGAGTTGTTTAAAACTCCTGGAAAATTGAGCGATGAAAGCATTTTGGAACTACAGTATTCCGATTACGGACAAGGCGAAGGAGATCGATCCGGACATTTGTTCCAACCTTATGGCCCCCAAAACTGGACACCGGCAATAGATGGTGCCGGAAGTGGATGGGGATTTTTTGAACCGAGCATGAAATTTATCAAATTTATGTTGGACCGTGGGGAAACGGTACGGTTGGAGACCAGCGTGCTATTTACGGATAGGGGAATTGCAGAATTACAAACGGATCCCGAATACTCGACCCTCCCGACTTTTGTATCTCGCGTTACCCGCGATGGCGATGTTATAGAAGATTATCCACGGGCGCTTTTTGCCAGTGGAAAACATTATCTGCCCTCCAATCAACTGATACCGGGAAGGGTTGAATATGGCAGTAACAAAAACTATAATGTCATCCGCTATGCCGAAATCCTTTTAATATACGCCGAAGCCCTTGCACAAGGAGCGACCGGTACGGGAATGAGCGCCGATCAGGCGATCAATGCGGTACGTGAAAGAGCTGACCTGGGACCCATTTCCGGAGTTACCGTGGATCAGGTAATCGATGAGAAATTCGCCGAGCTGGGAATGGAATGGGGTAAAAGATATTATGACCTTATCAGACTTGAACGGTATGGGGAACTAAGTTATGACGGACGCACCTTTACAGAGGATAAGGTCTTTTTGCCGTACCCCCAGGCACAGATAGACCGACTGCCCATTTTGGGACAATAACAACCATTACTAAAAATTATGCCGACGATGAAAAATATAACGAACAGCTTTTTTGGGATCAGTTCCCTCTTGCTCCTATGGTCATGTGATCAGGGAATAGATTCCATTACCCAGGTAGATCCGGGAAGTGATGCCAGCTCCCCCGTGGTAAGCATCAATTATCCAACGGAAGGAATGGCGATCAAAGTATTGGAGACCCTTACTTCCATAACGTTGGATTTTGAGGTGACAGATGATATTGAAGTGGCCTCTGTGGCTGTCATGATCGACGGAAATACCATTAAGACCTATTCCGATTTTAAAGATTACAGGAGATTGGTAGTGGACGACCTTACATACGATGGACTGGCGGATGGGGACCACACCCTTTCCATAACTGCCTCGGATCTGGATGGTAAAACCACCACATCTTCCGTTAGTTTCGTCAAGGAACCGGCATATGTTCCCTTGTTTGAAGGCGAACAGCTCTATATGCCTTTCGATGGCACCTATACCGACCTGATCAGCTTTCAGACGGCAACGGAAGTTGGAGATCCAACTTTTGAAGGGGAAGGGATTGTGGGCAGCAACTCCTATAAAGGTGCCGCCGAATCGTATCTCACCTTTCCTGCGGAAGGATTGTTGACAACCGAATTTAGCGGTGCTTTTTGGTATCGGGTGGATGCCGATCCCAGTAATGCTGGTATCCTGGTTATTGGTGCCAATGCCGATGATAGGTTACAGGGCATTCGGCTCTTCCGGGAAGGGGATGCCTCGCAACAACGGATCAAGTTGAACGTGGGCACAGGGAATGGAGAGGTCTGGAATGATGGAGGGTTACTGGATGTAACCGCTGGACAGTGGGTCCATATTGCCTTTAGTATTTCGCCCACGTCAAACTCCATCTATTTTAATGGTGTGGAAATACGCTCATCGGTAATGACAGGTCCTATAGATTGGACAGGATGTGAGACCATCACTATAGGTTCGGGAGGGGATACCTTCGGTTACTGGGGACATTTGTCCGATTTTAGTGCCCTGGATGAACTTCGTTTATTTAACAAGTCCATCACCCAAGCGGATGTCCAGAACATGATCGACATTACGAACCCATATATCCCGGAATACGCTGGTGAGACTTTTTATATGGACTTTGATGGGGACCTTATGGAAACGGCCAGTGGCTCGGAAGCTGAAATGGTAGGTGAGACCACTTTTGCAGGGGAGTCAGTGGATGGGAGCAATGCCTTTGCCGGAGCTGCCGATTCGTATATTACCTTCCCATTGGAAGGGATATTTGGGACCTCGTTTAGTGCTGCTTTTTGGTACAAGGTGAACCCGGAGCCCGTCAATGCCGGAATTATTGTGGTAGGGGATGATTCGGATGATCGCTTTCAGGGTTTTCGCCTGTTTCGTGAAGGTACCGCCACCGAGCAACGGATAAAATTAAATGTGGGTACGGGTTCGGGTGAAAGCTGGAACGATGGAGGTGTTTTGGATGCCACTACAGGGGAATGGGTCCATATTGCCTTTACGGTGAGCCCAACCGAAAACATCCTATACTTTAACGGGGAGGCCCAACTAACATCCGCCATGGCCAATGCGGTAGATTGGACCGGCTGTTCTGAAATTACCATTGGAGCAGGTGGGGATACTTTTAGTTACTGGAACCATTTGTCGGATTACAGTTTTGTGGATGAACTTCGTTTCTTTGAAAAGACCCTTACACAGGAGGAAATCCAGCAGATTATGAACGATGACCTTTAAGTGGTTTTGACGGGATCCCCCCACACGTTTAAAATGGCCTCTTTTAGGGAACCGTTCCCTTCGGCCCGAACAAATACTTAAACCATACTTATGAGGTTTGCTTTTTTAACGATAATGATACTGTGTGTACTCTTAAGCTGCAAGGACCAGAAACGGGCCAAGGGAGCTAAAGGAGAAAAGGAAAAGGCCATAATTGACTCCCTATCCGATGATCGGCTACTAGACAAGGTACAGCAACAGACCTTCAATTATTTTTGGGAAGGTGCCGAACCTCGATCGGGACTGGCCCGTGAACGTATCCACCTGGATGGCATATACCCTTCCAATGATAAGGATGTAGTGACCATAGGGGGATCCGGATTTGGCGTAATGGCCATTCTGGTGGGGGCGGAAAGGGGTTTTATAACAAAGGAGGAGGCAGTGGCCAGATATGAAAAGATCCTCGATTTTTTGGAAAAGGCCGACCGGTTCCATGGGGCATGGCCACACTGGCTAAACCCCGATGGCTCCACTGCGCCCTTTAGTCCCAAGGACGATGGGGGCGATTTGGTGGAAACGGCCTTTTTGGTTCAGGGACTACTGACCGTCAAAGCCTATTACGAAAAAGAAGGTGCAGGGGATAGGGAAAGCGCAATTGCGGCAAGGATCCAAAAACTCTGGGAAACAGTGGAATGGGACTGGTATACCAAAAATGGGGAAAATGTACTGTACTGGCACTGGTCACCTAAATTTGGATGGGAAATGGACTTCCCTGTAGGTGGGTACAATGAGGCCCTGATCATGTACGTATTGGCAGCAGCTTCCCCCACACATCCCATAAAAAAAGAAGTGTACGAAAAGGGTTGGGCAAGAAACGGGAAAATTGCAAAGGATACCACCTACTATGGACTGGAAACGGAACTGGACCACTATGAACACGACAAGGCTCCTGTAGGACCGTTGTTCTGGGCACATTACTCTTACTTGGGACTGGACCCAAGAGGTTTGCAAGACCAGTACGGCGATTATTGGAAATTGAACCGTAACCACGCCCTTATTCATTATCGGCATGCGTTGGCCAATCCAAATGATTATAAAGGCTATGGGAAAAAATTATGGGGAATGACCTCCAGCTATTCCATGAACGGGTACGCAGGCCATAGACCCGATGATGATCTCGGGGTTATTTCCCCTACCGCTGCCCTATCTTCCATGCCCTACACCCCCGAGGAAAGTATGCGCTTTTTGCGCTATATGTACCAAGAACAGGACTCCCTTATTGGAAGATACGGTCCGTACGATGCTTTTAGCCTAGAACATAAATGGTTCCTTCCACGATATTTGGCAATTGATCAAGGTCCCATCCCGGTAATGATCGAGAATTATCGGTCTTCCTTGTTCTGGGAACTGTTCATGAAGAATACGGATGTCCAAAACGGACTGAAAAAACTCGGATTTAAAAGCAATGAAAATGAAGAGTAGGTTTATTGTTCTTTTTGTATTGGTAACGCTGTGCGCCTGTTCAAAAGAAGGGCCGGCAGGTCCCACAGGAATTTCCGAACTTCCTGATCCGACTCCCGAGGTGCCAGAAGTGGAACTTACGGACGGGGAACTCTTGGACTTGGTGCAAAAAGGGACATTTTCTTATTTCTGGGATTTTGCGGATGTCGATTCGGGTGCCGCTAGGGAACGCTACCACCCTTCCGATCCACAACACGGTGCCCATATAGTGGCCACAGGGGGAACCGGGTTTGGACTTATGGGAATTCTGGTGGGTATCGAGCGCAACTTTATATCGCGTTCCGCAGCGGTGGACAGGCTCCAGCAAATACTCGATTTTTTAGGTAACGCCGATCGCTTCCATGGTGCGTGGCCACATTGGCTCAACGGACAGACGGGCAAGGTGGTGCCATTCAGTGCGCTGGACAATGGCGGCGATCTGGTGGAAACCGCTTTTTTGGCCCAGGGTTTGGTCTGTATAGAGGAGTATTTTAAGGAAGGCACCGAGGTTGAACGTGCATTATCGGCAAAAGCAGGGGAATTGTGGCAGGGAGTGGAATGGGACTGGTATACACAGGGTGGTGATATGCTCTACTGGCATTGGAGTCCCGATAATGGTTTTGCGATCAATTTGCCGATCAAGGGATATAACGAGACCTTGATCGCCTATGTCATGGCGGCCGCGTCACCTTCCAATGCCATAGATGGGAATGTATATGAAAATGGTTGGGCAAGTAACGGGGCCATTATATCCGAACAACAAAAATATGGTTTCCCGATCTTGGTATCACATAGTGGTGCCCCTGAATACGGGGGGCCGCTCTTTTGGGCCCATTATTCCTATTTGGGTTTGGATCCACGTAACCTTATCGATTCTTATGCCGATTATTGGCAAGTAAACAAGGCCCATGTGAACATCAATTACGGTTATTGTGTGGAAAATCCAAAAGGATACAAGGATTATGGTCCTGAATGCTGGGGCCTTACGGCCAGTTACACACGGAATGCCGATGGGGGCATCGGTTATGCGGCCCACAGCCCTTCGAACGATCTGGGTATCATTTCACCTACGGCCGCCTTGGCTTCAATGCCCTATGAACCTGAGAAATCGATGGCCGCCTTGCGGTTCTTCTACTCTAGGAAAGAATTATTATTGGGCCCAGCTGGTTTTTATGATGCATTTTCTACACAAACAGATTGGGTGGTCGAGGGTTATTTGGCAATAGATCAGGGTCCGGTACTGATAATGATCGAAAATCATCGTTCCGGATTGCTATGGAATACTTTTATGCGGAACGAAATGGTCCTGAACGGATTGGAAAGATTGGGCTTTGCCTATTGATTTAGTAGTAGTTTAGTTGGTTTGGTCGAGCGGTTCGGTCATTTGTCCCTGTCCACTGGGTATTCCCTCAAGGATGGGGCAATGGCCGGATTGCTTTTCCCCATGTTTGCCGGGTGGGAAACCAACCTCCATAATCTAAAGGTTATTAGAATATTTAATGTTATGAAACGGCCGTGTTTTTTTATATTGACGATGGTATCATTGGCTATCGGGAACTGTTGGGGCCAGAGAGCACAAAAAACCTATTGTAACCCCATTGATCTGGATTACGGTTATACCCCCATTCCAAATTTTTCCGAACAGGGAAAACATCGGGCCACCGCAGACCCGGTCATAGTAAATTTTAAGGGCAATTACATTTTGTTCTCCACCAATCAGTGGGGGTACTGGTGGAGCCCTGATATGTACAACTGGAACTTTGTGCCCCGTAAATTCCTTTTGCCACAGCATAAGGTCTATGATGAACTTTGTGCCCCCGCGGTATTTGAAATGAGGGACGAACTATATGTTATCGGATCTACGCATGATCCCACATTCCCTATTTGGAAGACCAAGGACCCCACAAAGGACAATTGGGAAATTGCCGTTGATTCCTTAAAGGTGGGGGCATGGGATCCCGCTTTCCTGTATGATCAGGAAAGCGAAAAACTCTTTCTGTATTGGGGATCCAGCAACGAATTTCCCCTATTGGGCACCGAAGTAGATCCCGAGACCCTACAGTCCAATGGATATACAAAACCGTTGATTTCCCTTCATCCCGAAGATCATGGATGGGAGCGCTTTGGGGAGTACAACGACAATACCTTTCTTCAGCCTTTTATGGAAGGGGCATGGATGACCAAATACAATAATAAGTACTACCTTCAATACGGGGCGCCCGCTACCGAATTTAGTGGTTATGCCGACGGGGTATACGTTGGCAAGGGACCCTTGGGACCCTTTGAATACCAGTCGCACAATCCCTTTGCCTATAGACCTGGCGGATTTGCCAGGGGAGCGGGGCATGGTGCCACCTTTACCGATAATAACGGAGATTGGTGGCATGTATCCACCATTGTTTTGGGTACCAAAAATAATTTTGAGCGCAGGATCGGTATCTGGCCAGCAGGTTTTGATTCGGACGATGTACTTTATTGCGATACTTCCTATGGGGACTATCCTACCTATCTTCCCAGTGTACAAAAAGACCATAAACAGGAAATGTTCACAGGTTGGATGCTGCTCAATTATAACAAACCAGTTCAGGTATCATCCACTTTGGGAGGTTTCCAGGCAAATTATGGGGTGGATGAGGACATGAAAACCTATTGGTCGGCCAAAACGGGCGCTAAGGGGGAATGGTTTATGACGGACCTAGGGGAACTTTCCACTATTAATGCCCTACAGATTAACTATGCGGACCAAGATGTGGAGTTCATGGGCAAAGTATCGGACACCCACCACCAATATATGATCTATAGTTCTCAAGATGGAGAAAAATGGGAACTGTTGGCGAACAAGAAGAACAACAGGACCGATGTGCCCCATGCGTATTTGGAACTGGAAAGACCGGTACATGCCAGGTTCGTAAAATTGGTCAACCATAAAATGCCCACGGGAAAATTTGCATTGAGCGGATTTCGTATATTTGGAAAGGGCAGTGGAAATGCGCCCCGGCCAGTAGAGAACTTTGTGGTCCTTAGGTCCAGTCCAAAGAAATACGGTGAAAGAAGGAGCGCATGGCTTAAATGGCGTGTAAACGATCGGGCCGATGGCTATGTGGTATATTTTGGAAAAGATCCCGGGAAAATGTACGGAAGTATCATGATATACGGAAAAAACGATTATTTTTTTACGGGCCTTGACCGAACCGATGCCTATTATTTTCAGATAGAGGCCTTTAATAACAATGGGATCTCAAAAAGGACAGAGGTGATCAAAATAGAATAGTGAAAAGTCAACAAAAACACGGATATATGTATATAGTAAAAATTTTGGGATGTTGTCTGATGTTCATCCTCTCCGGAATTGCGGTGGCCCAGGATACCGAACTGTATAAAAGGGAATACCACATCATAGGGAAGGAAAGCCTGCCATATCGAATGATGTTACCCAAGGATTTTGATGAAACAAAAACCTATCCTTTGGTACTGTTCCTGCATGGGGCCGGGGAAAGGGGGAACGACAACGAACTACAGTTGACACACGGGGCATCCCTTTTTGCTGACAATGGGAACAGGGAACGCTTTCCGGCCATTGTCATATTTCCGCAATGCCCCGTGACCGATTACTGGTCCAACGTGAAAGTGGATAGGAACAAAACGGGAAGGAAAAAATTTGTTTATAAAAAAGGAGGGGCACCTACCAAGGCCTTGAAATTGGTAATGTCCCTTATGGAAAAACAGGTGGCGCTATCATTTGTGGATACGGCGCGGGTATATGTGGTCGGTCTTTCCATGGGCGGCATGGGCACCTTTGAGATCCTAGCCAGAAAGCCCCAAATGTTTGCTGCCGCAATGCCGATATGTGGCGGTGGGCATCCGCAAACGGTAACTTCGTATGCCGGCTCGGTTCCCCTTTGGATCTTTCACGGGGCAAAGGATGACGTGGTGGGCCCCGGTTTCTCCATTGAAATGGTATCCGCCATATTAGGGGCGGGAGGATTTCCAAGGTTTACTTTATTCGATTCGGCCAACCACAATAGCTGGGATCCCGCTTTTCGGGAACCGGATTTTTTATCATGGCTATTTGATAAATCTACTTCCCCCGGGCAAGCTCGTAAGGGGCATGGTGGAAATCCACAATAGCATCCGAACAAGTATCGGGACGTCATAAAATAACATTGTACCCAACACGGAAAGCATCCCACATATCTCCACTCGATCGGATACTGTACATAGGCAATAGGGCACAAATTAAAGGAACGGAAAAAATCATTTCCGCGAAAATAAGGCCCCCGTTTTTTCACATGACCTGATAATGTGTCATAAATCCTTATCCGGTCCATATTTTTATAAATCCTTGCGTTTTGATATAATTTTGTTATTTTAGGGACTATATAGCAACAAGCCCAAGAGGCCGGTTTTATACCTTTTTCCCCATTATGCCACAGCTTTTTAAATTATCGTTCGCAAAACGTATCAGGAAAATCGATGACAAATTTTTTGACGGGCTTTTTTGTTATTTTCATAATTGGGCAAATTTCGATTTAGTGGCGGGTTGGTCAAGAATAGATCCGATCACACGGAATTTTAAGGGAATACCGGATATATATAGGGATCTGGGCGATAAAAAGTATATTTTTTTGAACAAGAAAAGACAGTTTACACTTTCATTTTCCCATTATAACTATAACTAACTCATTATTCAACCAAAAAAGAAGTTTCTATGAAACGAAGAGATTTTGTCCAATACGCCGGATTAGGCGCAGGCGCATTGATGATGCCCTCCCTCTTGTTGGGAAACAATATTCCCGTGGAGGCCTTGCTGGACCCGGGGATGGACACGGCAATTAAAAAGAGAATGGCGGATGCCGCCCTCAATACGGCCAAATCCATGGGTGCAACCTATGCCGATGCGCGGATAGGGAGGTATTTGAACCAGTATGTGTTTACCAGGGAGGACAAGGTGCAAAATGTGGTCAATACCGAATCCTTTGGAATAGGTATTAGAGTAATCGCGAACGGTACTTGGGGCTTTGCCTCCACCAATGATGTTACGGAGGACGGTGTAAAGAAAGCCACGGCCCAAGCTGTCGCCATAGCAAAGGCCAATTCCAAGATTCAAAAAGACCCTGTAAAGTTGGCACCGGTTACCGCGCATGGGGAAGTTTCCTGGAAAACCCCCATAAAAAAGAACTTTAAGGATGTACCGGTTTCCGAAAAGGTAGAACTTCTGTTGGCCGCAAATGCGGCTGCCATGGACAACGGCGCAAATTTCGCCAATTCGGCACTCTTTATGGTGAACGAACAAAAATATTTTGCCTCCACCGATGGTTCCTATATCGACCAGGACATCCATCGGATATGGCCCACTTTTGATGTGACGGCCATAGATAGGGCGGCTGGAAAATTCAAGTCCCGCGATGCCCTTAGCGCTCCAATGGGCTTGGGTTATGAATACATGGACGGAGCGGCTTCCGAAAAAGTACAGGGTCCGGCCGGACTAACCCTTTATAGGAACAGTTATGACATTATAGAGGATGCGACCGCAGCGGCCAAACAGGCCAAGGAAATGCTGTCCGCCAAGTCTGTGGAGGCGGGGAAATATGATCTTGTATTGGAACCCAACCATTTGGGCCTTACCATACATGAATCTGTGGGCCATCCGTTGGAACTGGACCGTGTGCTAGGTTATGAAGCCAATTATGCAGGGACCAGTTTCGCTACTTTGGACAAATGGAAATCCAAGGATTTCAATTATGGAAGCAAGATTGTGAACCTAGTGGCGGATAAGACACAGGTGGGATCTCTAGGTGCCGTTGGGTATGACGATGAAGGGGTGAAGACCAAAAAATGGGATCTTGTACGGGACGGGATACTTACCAACTATCAGGCCATCCGTGACCAGGTACATATGATAGATCAGGAAGAATCCCATGGTTGCTGTTATGCCCAAAGTTGGAACGATGTACAATTCCAACGGATGCCGAACGTCTCCTTGGAACCGGGCAAGGACAAATATTCCATAGCCGAGATGATCAAGGATGTCGAAAAGGGAATCTATATAGCTGGAAGGGGGTCTTACTCCATTGACCAACAGCGGTATAATTTCCAGTTTGGGGGAACCGTTTTTTATGAGATAAAAAATGGCGAGATCGTTGGAATGTTGGATGATGTTGCTTATCAGTCAAATACACAGGAATTCTGGAATTCATGTGTTAAGATATGTGATGAAAGCGACTACCGTATGTTCGGATCTTTCTTCGATGGTAAGGGCCAACCTTCACAGGTAAGTGCCGTATCCCATGGCAGTTCCACCTCCAGGTTCAACAATGTCAACGTCATTAATACCGGTAGGACCATTTAAAGGATCCGGCCCATAAATAACAGCAATACCATGGCAATATATACTAAAGAAGAAGCACGGCAGATTATGGAAAAGGCGCTCAGCTTTTCCAAGGCCGATACTTGCGAAATAAATATGAGCGGAAGCGATAATGGAAACATCCGATATGCACGAAATACGGTTTCCACAGCGGGACAAAATTCAAACCAGACCTTGGTGGTACAGTCCAGTTTCGGGAAAAAATCGGGGACGGCAACTATTGATGAGTTTGATGACGCATCCCTTCAGAAAGTGGTTGCCAGAGCGGAAGAATTGGCCCAGCTCTCCCCGGAAAATCCGGAATTTATGGAACCCATGGGACCCCAGACCTATGATGAATCTATCAGTTTTAATGAATCCACCGCAAAAATATCGCCCGAGTATCGGGCAAATGTTGCAGGAAGTAGTATAGATCCAGCGGCAACACAGGAGGTAACCGCAGCGGGGTTCTTCAACGATTCCTCGGGGTTCAGTGCCATGTTGAATTCCAGTGGACTGTTCGCTTACAACAAATCCACAAATATGGAATTTACGGTTACCATGAGGAGCAATGACGGCACGGGTTCGGGATGGGTTTCCAGGGATTTTAACGATGTGGATAAGTTTGATGCCGCCGAGGCATCAAAAATAGCCATAGACAAAGCGTTGATGTCCCGTGAAGCGAAGGCCATAGAACCAGGTAAATACACTGTGATTCTGGAACCCGCCGCCTCTGAGGACCTCTTGGGCAATATGTTCCGTTCCTTTGACGCACGTAGGGCAGATGAGGGACGAAGTTTTATGTCCAAGGATGGGGGTACCAAACTTGGACAAAAGATTGTGGACGAAAGGGTCAACATCTGGTCGGATCCCCTTCATAAGGATGTGCCCACCTCTACTTGGAACGGAGAGGGCCAACCCTTGAAGAAAATGGGATGGATAGAGAATGGTGTGGTTAAAAATTTGGCATATAGCCGCTATTGGGCCGGTCAAAAAGGGGTGGAACCCGTTCCTTATCCTTCCAATTTTATCATGGATGGGGGCACGGCATCCTTGGAGGACCTTATCAAGGATACCAAGAAGGGGATACTGGTAACCAGACTTTGGTACATAAGAAGTGTAGATCCACAGACATTGTTGTATACGGGACTGACCAGGGACGGGACTTTTTATATTGAAAACGGAAAAATAAAACACCCTGTCAAGAACTTTAGGTTTAACGAGAGTCCCATCATTATGTTGAACAACCTGGAAACTTTGGGTACCCAAGTAAGGATGAACGGGAACCTGATCCCTTATATGAAAGTAAGGGATTTTACCTTCACCAGTCTATCGGATGCGGTATAGGGAATATGGATTTTAAAAAACTGGTTGTGTTGATTCATCAAACAACCAGTTTTTTGTTTTGTGTACCGCTGTACCGACCCATTGGGCCGGTGACGGTCAAACCATCTTTTTCGGTCAAAAAGAATCCAAGAACCTTGGTTCATTTCCCTTAGGGCCGTTGGGATAGGATTTATTTAATATGATCTAATGCACTTATAAGAAGTGGGGAGCGAATTTTTTTTTACAAGGTTGCAATATGAATCTGGGGATTGGGACGTTGACCAACGTATGCCGTCCAACCTGCTGAACTCCCTTGTGGAATATACCACCTTGGCAGTGGATACCCAAGAGAAAATAATAACCCTCTCCAGCGACGAAATCTTTAAAAGCCCTTTTTGCTATATCTCAGGACATAAACTGGTGCAGTTTACCCAAAAGGAACAGGCAAACTTTAAGAAATATGTTGAAAATGGCGGCTTTGTCTTTGCCGATGATTGCAATCACGATATTGATGGACTGTTCGCCAAATCCTTTGAACGGCAAATGGAAGAACTGTTCGGGCCGGGACAATTGAAAAAAATCCCGAACGATCATGAGCTCTATTCCATTTTTTTTGAATTTGAGAACGGACCGCCCACCACATCACAGGAGCTCAACGGGTGGGGAGATGACATTGTACACGACTATCTAAAGGCCATTTTGGTCAATGGGCGAATTGGGGTACTGTACAGCAATAAGGATTACGGTTGTGAATGGGATTATGATTTCAGGAACAAAAGATGGTATAAAATAGACAATACCCGTTTTGGGGTCAACATAGTGATGTATGCACTTACGTCCTAAACAAGTATGAATATATGAACAATGATTTAAAGACTTTGAGCAATGAAGTTACGGTCCTTACCAACAAATTAGGAGATCTTAAAAAAGAAATAGCCAAAGTGATCATAGGCCAGGATGAAACCGTGGAACAATTGCTCATCACCTTTTTGGCCGGGGGGCACGCACTTTTGGAAGGAGTTCCTGGCTTGGCCAAAACGCTTATGATCCGGACTTTGTCCCAGGCCATAGAGCTTAAGTTCAAAAGGATACAGTTTACCCCGGACCTTATGCCGTCCGATATTATCGGGACCGAGATCTTGGAGGAAGACCATACGACGGGCAAGAAGTTTTTCGAATTCAACAAGGGTCCCATCTTTGCCAATATCATCTTGGCCGATGAGATCAATAGGACCCCCCCCAAGACCCAGGCCGCCCTGCTGGAGGCCATGCAGGAATTTGAGGTAACATATTCGGGAAAGACCTATGCGCTGGACAGGCCGTTTTTTATCCTGGCGACCCAAAACCCCATTGAGCAATCGGGGACCTTTCCCCTTCCGGAAGCACAACAGGACCGTTTTCTTTTTTACATTAAAATTGGGTATCCCACACAGGAAGAGGAATCCAACATTCTTAAGAATACGACCGGATCCAAGAAAGAGACCATCCATCCCGTAATCAAGGGTGAAGATATCCTGCGCCTACAGCAATTGGTGAGACAGGTCCCTATAAGTGACGAGCTGATTGCCTATGTCAGCAAAGTCGTTAGGGCCACGAGGCCAGATACTACTGCCAATGCCTATGTCAAGGAATGGGTAGGTTGGGGGGCCGGACCACGTGCTGGTCAGGCCATGATCCTTACCGCAAAAGCCCGCGCCCTTCTTGCGGGAAGGTTGTCGGTCACCAAGGAGGATATCCAGAAAGTGGCCCTTCCGGTACTGAGACATAGGATCATTGTCAATTTTCGTGCCGAGGCGGAAGGAATATCATCGGACCATGTTACCCAACATTTGTTGGAAACCACGCTCCCATAAAATTTACCATATGCGGCAGGACCATCATCAGCTACTGAAACCCGAGATCATAAACAGCCTTTCCGGCCTAGCGCTCATTGCGCGGGTCGTTGTGGAAGGTTTCCTGCAAGGTGCCAACCGCAGTCGACGTGTAGGTTCGGGAATGGAATTCAGTCAGTACCGCGGATATGAACCGGGCGATGACCTACGGTTACTGGATTGGAAAATGTTGGCGCGATCTGGAAGGTATTATATAAAACAGTCCGAGGTGGACACCAATATCGAAGTAAAGTTTATACTTGACGCCAGTAACTCAATGCAACATGGGGAAATGGGCATGTCAAAAATGGATCTTGCCCGGGTACTTATAGCTTCCTTGGCATACCTTGCCCTGAACCAAGGGGACTCCGTGGGGCTATATGCCGTGAACGATAGAAAGCTGCACAGTCTTTTTCCAAAGGGAAGCAAACAGCATTATAATCGGCTGTTACATGAGCTCCTACAGATCAAAAGTGGGGGAAAATGGCCAAATGATGCCCAGAGCACCGAAAAGTTACATGAGAGGGGGAAGAAGGAACTTATTTTTTTTCTCACGGACATGTACGAACAGGGGACGGAACTGAACGCTTTTATCAAAAGGCTCAAGACGCCCCGAAATGAAGTGGTCGTATTTCATATCATGGGAAATCTCGAAATGGATTTTGACCATAAGGGAACGGTGACCTTTGAAGATCTGGAGACCGGAGCAAGGGTAAAAGTGGAAACAAAAGAGGCCAAAAAGCAATATCTTGAAGCATTGGAGTCTTTTCTTAATGGGGTGAAGGAACAATTACTTGTGCTGGGAGCGGGTTATCATTTGGTGAAAATGGGCTCCCATATACCTGAAGCGCTACAGGTGTTTTTAAGACAACGAAACGTTCTCACTCGGTGAACTTCCTAAGTCCTACATATCTCTGGGCCTTTTTGGGACTTTTGGTGCCCATAGCGATCCATTTATGGAGCAAAAGGGAAGGAAGGACCATACTGATCGGCAGTATACAACTGCTTCGCCGATCGGATTCCAAGCAAAGTAGCAACCTTCGCCCAAATGAACTGTTTTTGTTTTTATTGCGAATGTCTTTGGTATCCCTGCTCATTTTAATAATGGCAGGACCACAAATTGACCGGTATAAGGAACGGGTACCTATCATTTTTTTGATCGAACCATCCCTATTGATCGATGGCGGCGTACTTAAATTATTGGACTCCTTGGAGATGGGCGATAATATCCGTCTTCTTTCCCAAGATTTTCCCGAATGGGAGGGTTCCGTAACGGTTGATACCCCCAAAGCAGTTCCCAACTACTGGCAATTGGCCCGGCACATGCCCGATCTGCCCGCTGATTCCGTGGTGGTCCTAACTACAGGGTTGCTATCGGGGATAAAAGGTATGAGGCCCCAGATCCCAAAGAATGTCAATTGGATTGTCCTCGGTTCCAAGGGCCACACCGATATCCCTGTGGAAGCCATGTGGAAAGGGGATTCGATCAATATCCGCATTCTGAACGGCGATGGTAGGACCTTGTCCTTTACCAAGAATCGATTTCCCCTTAACGATGGGCGCGTGCAAATGGACAGCAGTGGGGATAGTATCACATTCAAGGATGGGAATACCATCCCATTAAAGCGCTCCGCCCCGGTTCGGATACTGATACGGAAGGTGGACAGCCTGAATATGGATACCGCTTATTTAAAAGCTTCCTTTGCTGCCCTGGCCACCTATTTGCAAAGGGAATTTTCGGTATCGGAGGTAGGGAGTACGGACACTCTGGATATGGCCGACTTTGATCTGGTGATCTGGAGCGAACGGGATCCTGATAGGACGAAAAACACCAAGTACCTTTTGTTCCGACCCGATTCTTTGGAGAATAAGCTAATAAAAGAGGGGTCTGATCAAAATATCTTTTACTTGACAGACCGCTTGGACCGTGAAAGGATAATTGATCAGCAATTGCCTGTCCAGTTGCTTAAATTGTTGGATGTCAACAAGGATTTGAAGGAAATCATTAGGCCGTTTGACAATAGGGTGGCGGACAGGGAAATGCTCAGGCCAGGCCTTAAGGAACAAAAGAAACGGGGACCGGCGACCTACAAATTGGAAATATCCAACTATCTATGGATCCCGTTTCTCCTATTTTTGATTGTTGAAAGAATCGTGGCACGAATACGTAAACAATAATGGCAAACGGGAAGAACATTTTGCTCCGGTTTAAAAGACGATGGCTTTTACTGCTCTATTTGGAGGCGGTACTGTACGCCTTGGGAGGTACATTACTTTTTTATTCGATTTTCCAACACCCATTGCCATCGCTCATTTTATTCCTTCTCCTGTTTGCCCTGATAATCCTGATAAAAAGTCCTTGGAAGCTAGATCTAAAGGCCATAACGGCCTACGTGGACAACAATCTAAAAGAAGCGGAATACAGTAGTGGGCTTTTGTTGATGCCGGCCGATGAAATTACGGGACTTGCCCAATTACAGCAACAAAGGACGGAGCAGCGCCTTGGACCGCTTATGTCACGTTTATCGCCCGATCATAATCTGAGAAGGGCGTTCGGCATATTTGGGATATTGATCTTGTTGGGATTTGGTTCTTATTATTTTGGGATTTCTTCCCTATTGGGAAATGACAAAAAGGTGGTGGATAAAAAGGAGACCATAATTTTTGAACCGATCGATCCCATAGTGGATTCCGGAACGCCGCCTAAAATAATCGGGCAGGAATTGGAGGTAAAATATCCTTCCTATACGGGATTGGCAACACTCCGGACATCCAATATGGATATAAAGGCCGTGTGGGGGTCAAGGGTATCATGGTCTTTAAGATTCGACGCGCCCGTGACCTCGGTTTATATGGAAAGTATGGGACAACGGTTTCCGATGGCATTGGAAAAGGATACCTATACCTTTACGACGGATTTAAATGCCCCCGGATTTTACAATTTCCAGTTTACCGATACCTTGGAAAATTCATACTTGTCACCACTGTATGCAATTGAGGTGGTTCCCGATATGGCACCGGTAATCGGTATGGATGGATTGGACCAGTTTACCAGCTTTGACTGGAACGACAAAAAGGAAGTCCAACTACGGGCTTTGGTTTCGGATGATTTCGGAATAGGGGATGCCTATATTATTGGCACAGTGAGCAAGGGAACAGGGGAGTCGGTCAAATTTCGGGAAGAAAAGATCATTTTTGACGGAGTCCTTAAAAAGGGGGCAAAGCGGATGGAACTGTTTAAGAAAATAGATCTGGATACCATGGGGATGGGTACGGGGGACGAACTTTATTTTTACGTGGAAGCGGTCGATCTAAAAAGTCCGACACCCAATACGGCCAGGAGTGAAACTTATTTTGCGGTCATTAAGGATACCGTTACAGATGAATTTGCCGTGGAAGGGACCATGGGGGTAGATCAAATGCCCGATTATTTTAGGAGCCAACGACAGCTGATCATCGATACCGAAAAACTGATTTCCGACAGGAATAAAATTTCCAAAAAGGACTTTAATTTTAGAAGCAACGAATTGGGCTTTGATCAAAAGGCACTGCGACTCAAGTATGGGGAATTTATGGGTGATGAATCGGAAATGGAGGGTCCGGAACCCGGGCCTATGGAAGGGGAGGGGACCGAAGGGCACGATGCGAATCCCTTGGCCGAGTATACCCATGACCATGATGGGGCCAACGAGCACAATTTGGTGGAGCAGGAAAAGGAGAACGCTTCCGAAGGGGAAGGTGAAACGGACGATCCGTTGCACGATTATCTCCACAATCACGATGATCCCGAGGAATCCACACTTTTCACACAATCCCTCAAAAGCAAATTAAGGCAGGCCCTCAACGAGATGTGGGATGCCGAACTGCATTTGCGGGTATACCATCCGGAGCAGTCCCTTCCATATCAGTACAGGGCGCTAAAATTGATCCAGGATATCAAGAACAGTGCCCGTATCTATGTACATCGGATCGGTTTTGACCCACCGCCCATCAAAGAGGACAAACGGCTTACCGGAAAGTTGGATGCGGTATCCAATTTCACCAAGAAAGAGGATCTTAAATTGCCGTTACAGTATCCCATGATGCGGAAGGCCTTGGTGAGGTTGGAGGAATTAGTGGCCGATGGTGGGCTTCTTACGGAGGTCGATGTGACACTTTTCGGACAGGCAGGAGGCGAGCTGGCCATTAAGGCGATCGAAGAACCAGGGAACCATTTGACGACCTTACAGCAACTGAATACCCTTAGGAGCGTTCGGCAGGTACCGAAAGGCATCCTCTTGGAAGTCCAGCAGGGACTTTACCGGGCAATCCCTGGCCCTCGGACCAACCCGACGGCCGTTCCGGCATTTGAAAGTGACATCAATAAACTGTTGATCCAAGAATTGGAAGTCCATGAGCGCTAACGCCTATTTTTTAAACGCACCATGGATATGGCCCGTTCTTGCGGGTTCAATTCTTATATGGGCGGTATTTATATGGAAGGAATGGCCGGGCAGGGGCAAGGAACATTGGCGATTTTACGTAAAAGTTTCCGTAGCGTTGCTGGGACTGTTCTCGCTTGCCATATTGGCCCTTCGTCCTTTGGTTTCCTCCACTGAAACAGGGGAGCACTTGGCCATACTCACCCCAGGTTATGAAAATGCCCATTTGGACAGTCTCAAAAAAGTGCACAGGAATATAAGGGTAATTCCCTACAGGCCCAATGAGCCATTATTTTCAAAGGCACCAAGATCCTCCGTATATATTTTGGGCAATGGTCTGGAACCTTACGATCTATGGCAAATGGACTCCGTAAGGGCGCTACATATGCCCGGGAAATTACCCAAGGGAGTCATACGGTTTTCATATGAACCAGGGACAACGGTAGGTGAGAGGGCCGTGTTTAGGGGCAGGTACGCAAATATGAAAAAGGGACAGAAACTGGTTTTGGAGGGCGCTGGCGGAGTTGGAATGGATTCGGTAGTCATTGACATTCCCAAAAAAGGCGATTTTCAGCTTTCACTGGAACCGAAAGTGGCTGGAAACTTTCTTTTTTACTTGGCGATAAAGGATTCTGTGGGCGGTGTCGTAAATATTGATCCCATACCTGTATGGGTGACCGAAAAGGAAGCTTTGGATATTTTTATCGTCAATGGTTTTCCAACTTTTGAGACCAAATACCTTAAAAATTATTTGGCCGAAAGTGGTCATAAAGTGACGGTCAGGAGCCAGTTGACAAGAGGGCGGTTCAAGTACGAGTTTTTCAATAGGGAAAGATCGATCATAGGGAACCTTTCACAAAAAATGCTGGAGGAACATGATCTACTTATCATGGACGCCAACTCCTTCAGGAATCTGACATCCGCGGAACGATCATCAATTTTGAAGGCCGTAAGGGAAAATGGTCTTGGATTGTTCGTGCAACCGGACGATGCCTTTTTTTACGATCCCACCAATACAACTCCCTTTAGGTTCTTACCTGATGGGAATACCGTTATGTCCCTCCCCAAAAGACCAAAAATGGAATTGGAAAAATTTCCGTACACCTTTAAAGGGGTGGAACTATTACGGCCGATCCATAAAATGGGGGAAACGGTTTTATCGGCGTACTACAATATTGGTGCCGGAAGGATCGGAACTACGGTATTGGGAGCTACCTATGGTCTAATGTTGCAGGGCAAGGGCGATGGTTACCAACTGTTATGGGCAGATATAGTGTCCGAAATGGCCAAAAGAAAAAGGGAGATGGCCCGATGGGAATCTCCACGTCCCTGGGCTTATCGGGATCGACCATTTACCTTTGGTCTGTGGACATCCATTCCTGTTCCAAAGGTGTCCACCCACGAAGGGGTTCCCATACCGATGCGGCAGGATATTGATCTGGAGCAGTTATGGACCGGCACCCATTACCCAAGGGAAACGGGGTGGCATGTGCAATCGGTGGAGCAGGATACATTGCACCCTTTCCACTATTATGTCTTGGATCGTGCATGGGAATCTATGGAAATGTATAATACCCTGACTCAAAACCAACGCCATTTCCAGGGGTCCATTATGAAAGATGGGCAGCGGGCAGGGGTCCGTCCGTTATCGCCGCTATGGCCATTTTTGGTCTTTTTGGGCTGTATGGCCTTTTTATGGTTGGAACCAAAGCTGCTGGGCCCATAATCAAAAGTCCCTGTTCCTTTGGGGCACAGGGTCTTTTGGCTAGCTGGAGCAATGATCAATATAGATTTTGCCAAATGCGGAACACTATTGTTATTCTAGACTATTCTCCCCTTCATTGGGATTGTATACATAATTAAAGGTATAATACCTTGATTCACTGGTAAGCTCCGGTTCGGCAGGAGAATCTTTGTAATAGCTCAATATTTCAATTTTGGCATAATGGCCATCCCGGGTCCTGACAACTAAAACTCTACCCGGTATAGGTGAAATCACATGGTTTGGGGGGCCGGAATAAGTATACCAGCCTTCCTCACTGGCAGTTTGAATGGCAAAACTGCCCTCTGAATCTTGGGCAAAGGACAGCCCTTGCACGGTGGTGACACTGTTAAAGGTTCCCGTTACCACGGTCAGGCCGGCATTCCCGTTGCGTTCGGGTTCATCGGCCGTCCCTGTCTCGGTTCCCCCGTTAATGGCGATACTGGTCCCCCTAAAGGCAACATCCCATTCAGTTGTACTGGTGGTGATCTCGCCCGTAGCAAGATCGAATTTGGTAAATTCCCCCGAAATTTCCCCTTGTCCCTGTCCTCCTGTCTGGGGTGCGTACAGATTGATCACCTGTTCGGAGGTAATAGGTAAGGTTTCCGGACCATTGTCATCATCGCTGCTGCAAGAGGCGATAAATAGGCCCAAGGTCGTCAATAAAAAGGCTGTTTTTTTCATTTTGATGGTTTAAAGGTTAAAATTGATAATTGAGTTTTGCAAAAAGTTGCATCCCCGGTTGCCCTGGAATATTTTCATCGGTACTGTCGAATAGGTTATTGGCACCCAGTTGTATGTCGAATTTTTTATAAATGTTTTTGGTGGCCGCCACGTTTATCAATAGGTTCCCTTTTATAAAACTGCTGTCGTAGGAATCGATCAGGCCATTGCCGTTGGTATCGTACTGGGCATATTTGCTACGGTACAATACACGAACGTTCATATTGGCAGCGGCCTTGGGAAGATTGTAGAAAAGTTTTAGATTGGCATTGTGCCTGGAGCGATTGATCAGTCCGAAATGATCGGAGCCTTTTATGGCCAGCGTTTGGTTGGTAAGGGGGTCACGGGCAAATACCTCCCCATTTTTTACGGATTCCTTTTTTTCCTTATCGTAGGCGTATAGCAATTGATACCCTGCGCTAAGGTTTAGATCGTCAGTCAGGGAATAGGTAGCGTTCACTTCCCCTCCCGTAGTAAAGATCTCATGGAAGTTGGAGTAACTAAAAACATTCTGGCCATTGGTCTTTCGGGCTATGGCCCGGGTATCGATCATGTTTTCAAAGTCGTTCCTAAAAAGGTTTATATCTACAGAGAGTTTGTCCAGTTTATATACTACCCCCAAGTTGTAGCCTATGGAGCGTTCCGCTTTTAGGGGATCTCCGAGCTCTGAATAGGGTACAAGAATGTTGCTGATCTGTCCCAGGGCCTCCAGCTCCATCAACTTGGCAACGGCCACGTTGTACCCCAATACGGTGTAACCCAAGGCCGAATTGGAGAAATCGAAGTAGAGCTGTCTAAAATCGGGTGCCTTAAAACCGTACCCGACGGAAGATCTTAGGGACAATTGTTCGTTCAGTTGGTAGCGTATCGCCAGTTTGGGACTGAACTGGTCGTTGTATTCGGAATGGTTGTCAAATCGTCCGCCCAAGATTACATTTAAGGGGGCCAAGGGATTTACATCGTACTGCAGGTATAGATATTGGGATTCAAAAGCGGCTTCCCCGTCAAAATAGGTACGGTCCAACCGATCGAATTGGTACCCGGCACCGCCCGTTAGCTTGCTATTGTCCGTAAAGGTATAGGTACTTCTTATTTCCGGTCGTAATAGGGTCTGGTCAAAGTCGCTATCGCTAAGGACCTCCCCATTTAGGGGCTCGGCCAATAATTCGGTGGCGGTATAGTTGGTAAAATACAGTTCATATTGGGTCTCTAGTTTTGGGTTCCATTTGTGGTCAAGTCGCAGATGTGCGTTCCATTCCCGCTCTTTACTATCCCCTTCGTATGATATATTGTCCACCGTAATACCTGCATCCTGTTTCTGGTCAAAAAACCGACCTGAAGAAAAAAGGGCAAGTTTATCGTTAAGATCAAGGTAGGTCCTTCCATTAAAGGTGTAGTTGTGAAATGGGGGAACTGTCTGTCCTTCCGTGTCCGGTCTCAGATCGTACCCCTCGCTTGAAAAACGGTTGACAAAAAAACCATACCGCAAGGGGCCATAGTGCTGTTGGAGGTCCAAATTGATATCTTGGGTGGTATTGCTACCGATCCGATACGAAGCATTGCCCGAAAGCGATTCCGTATCCGGTTTTTCCGTTATGATATTGATCACTCCACCCAAGGCTTCGGAGCCATATAGGCTACTGGAGGGACCTTTTACGACCTCTATCTGTTTTATATTTCCTACCGTTAACCTGCTCAGGTCAAAATTTCCTGCGCTACGGCCTACAAGGGGCACCCCGTCGATAAGAATGAGGATGTATTCGGACGAAATACCCTGTATCTGTACCCCTTCAAATCCACTTTCATCCGCAACGGTAACGATCCCCGTCTGTTCCTGTAGGATTTCATTGAGTCGTACCGTACCGGATTGGTTTATTGTTTGCTTTGTGATCAAGGTAACTGGCAAGGGCAAGGAAGAAAGTTGTCGTTCCGTACGTGTTGCCGTCAAGACCACTTCTTTTAATTGAGTGGTCAAAGTTGAATCGGGATCCTTGCCCTGGGAATGGACTATGGGACTTGCCAAAAATAGTCCTACTGTGGATAAAAGGGAAAATAACCTCCTCATTATTTAGAATAGTTCTTGATAAGGTGTAAATATATAAGTTATTTTTATTCAATCTTAATAAAAGTTATTATTTTTGATCTAGAACGTTAAACATCGACAACCACCATGAAAAAAAAATTAGCACCCTTGTTCATAGGGACAGTATTGCTCAGTTCCCTATCGTTTGCCCAAAAGGACAAAAAAGAGCTCGACAGAAAATCGATTAAGGATATGTGCGGCTGCTATGAGGTAACCTTTAAATACACAGAGACCTTTGCACCCGAAATAGATTATGAAAAGAAGTTGGACTATACCGCCGCTGCTTTGGAATGGGCCCAAGTAATCGAAGAAGATAAGGACCATATTGCCATACAGCACCTTTTGGTGGTAAACGATAGTATGGTCATAAAACACTGGAGACAGGATTGGGACTATGGCAACCGAAAGCTTTTCCATTATGACAAGGACAATACCTGGAAGTTTTTGACCCTGCCAAAAGAAGGTGTAAAAGGGCAATGGACCCAAAAAGTATTTCAGGTAGATGACAGTCCACGCTACTCGGGTGCTGCCACATGGGTTCATTATGATGGTAGGCACTATTGGGAAAACAGGACCGATTCGCCACTTCCAAGAAGGGAATATACCAAGCGGGACGATTACAATGTCATGTCTAGGGGCAATCGACAGGAGATAACCCCCTATGGTTGGCTGCACGAACAGGACAACAATAAAGTAGTGCGCAAAGACGGCGTGGAAGATGTACTTCTCGTACAGGAAAAAGGCTATAATGTGTATACCAAGGTAGCCGATTCCAAATGCAAACTGGCACAGGACTGGTGGAAGGACAACAATGCGCTTTGGGAGAGGGTACGTGCGGTTTGGGACACCGTTTATGATCGGGAAGGTCCCCTGCAGCTAAAACCGCAAGTGGACGGCCAACCGCTGTTCATGCATTTTTATGGATTGGACAATAATAGTACCGAGGCGGATATCAGGGCGATCATCGATAAATTTATTGTAGGATGATGAACGGTCCAAAAAAGAACGGTAAGGTATGGGGAGGCCTATGCCTCCTCCTGCCCATACTTTTTTCGTTTATCGGAATTCCCGATAAGGTCATGGTAAAGGTGCGGACCTCCATTGTCGAAACCTATGCCACTGGGGAGTATCATTTACTACCCATTTCGGTACCGGAATCCCTTCAGCCTCAGTTGGCGGTCGATTTTCAAGGGGGGCGCCTTCAACAGATATTAGTGGATAAAAGGGTTTTGGGCTATGCATATATAGGAGAAGCGGCCAGTATGAAGAACAAGTTCGATTATGTGATCTTTTTCGATGCCGACCTGAATATTAAGAAAGCAAAGGTCCTTATCTATCGGGAGGATTATGGAAGACAAATTGGGAGCCAACGTTGGCTAAAACAATATATAGGCCTAGGCCCCGAAGATACGGTGGCATATGGTAAGACCGTGGATGCGATCTCGGGGGCGACCATCTCTGCAAAGTCGATGGCCATGGCCGTGGACGGGATGTTAAGGTCCCTTTCCGTTCTAAGGGCAAATAATATGTTAAACACCGATAAATAGTTTTTATGTGCCAAAAAATCCAAGTTTTGAAACAGACCAAAAATGGCTGTTTGCTAAAACTGAAGGGCTTTGACAGCTATCAACTTACATTTACCAATTTTGTATATGATTTTACAGTGGAGGAATTGGACCAATTCTGTTGTTTCCTTAAAAACTTGGATCTAGCCTATTGGGAGAAAAGGATGTGCGGTTGCTCCATGAAAAGGAAGATACCCATTCCCACCGCCCAGTCCAATCTGATTTTGGTGCTGGACCTTCCCGAACTGGAGGAACTGAAAAGTTTGGTGGCTTTTGGGGGAAAATCGGCCGATTTCAAATTATTGAAGACGAAGGACATCAATTACAATACCTTCTTCAATTGATGCGCTAAGTGAGGTTTGTTGCGTGCAGAACTGCCCCGGGTTTTACAATATATGCCAAACGGGCTTGTCCTATGGTCATTGGTATTGGCCATTATCGGAGTGCCTATTTTTATGGACACCCCATTTCTTAGCGATAAATAGATTATTTTGTCCAAAATTTACGGTTTATGGTGTTCTCCGGGTCATTGACTTCCTTTCCAAGGGATATAAAATTATTGATAGGTATCTTTTTGTTCGTCCTTTCCACGGGCTTTATATCCGCACTGCAATTTGTAAATGTGACCACGGAGGCCTCCCCTAGGGGTATACAGGAAAATTATTTGGGCAATGAGGAAGATCTTGAGGCGGAAGAGATGAAATTTGCCAAAAATGAGAAACAGTTGCTCTCCATTTTGCACACCCATATCCTTTCCATGGCCGTGATCTTTTTTATTCTTTCACTGTTGGTGGCCAGCACCAACCTTTCTGGCGGACTTAAAAAATTTCTGATGGTGGAACCGTTATTGTCGGTCCTCTTTACCTTTGGGGGCATCTATTTGCTCTGGAAAGGGGTCCTATGGATGCGTTTCGTAGTAATGGCTTCCGGGGCGCTTATGACCTTCTCCTTTATGGTTTCGGTGGTCCTTATTTATTGGGAACTCCTTAAAAAGTCGGTTTCCAAAAACTCCTAAGAAATTATTTTTCGGGCAATGGACTAATAATTTGTACATTTAATAGATCCACTACCTATAATAAGCTGTAGGCTGCGACTTTGGTTTGTGGTGTTGGCTAATTTTACCTCCTGTAATGAATAACCTTGATAGCTATCTATGAAGACCGCCTTGATCCTTCTTTTTTTTAGTGTTTTCCAATTGATGGCATCCCAAGAAAATCCAATTGGTATCTTTCAATATAACAGGGATATCGGCAACCCAAAATTGGCAGGGGATGCAGCGTATGATACTATTTCACAGACCTATACCATACAGGGCGCCGGATACAATATTTGGGGGCAACGGGACGAACACCGCTATCTTTACAACAAAGTGCAGGGGGATTTTATCGCAACGGCCAATTTTCGTTTGGAGGGCATAAACGATATTCATCGTAAGATTGGGTGGATGGCAAGGGCATCCGAGGCGGACAATTCGGTTATGGTGGGCGGATTTTTGCATGGTGACGGGCTTATGGCGGGACAGTGGCGGACAAGCACCGCAGCCAATATGCATACCCCACAGGATGATGTATGGGCCCAAAAAAGGTATTTTGGAATTATACAATTGGAAAGACAGGGGAATTTGTTTATGGTCAGGGCCGCACACAAAGGGGAACCCCTACAACATATAAGTTCCAAAATATTGGAAAATATGCCTGCAGAGGTATTATTGGGTATCGTGATCGGTTCTCATGACGAGAACGTGAAGGAAACCGCAACCGTATGGAACGTGCGGATAGATCAACCTGTGGCCGACTCCTACGATCCCTACAACCAAGGCTGGATAGGGTGCCGATTGGAAACCATGAACGTTTTTACGGGAAAACGAAAGATAATTTACGATAGGAACGATCGATTTGAAGCCCCAAATTGGATGCCGGATGGGAAGGAACTGCTATTCAATATGGACGGTTCATTATTTACCATCCCGGTAAACGGTGGGAAACCCAAAAAACTTGATACGGGTCGGGCGGATGACCTGAACAACGATCACTGTATTTCATTCGATGGCAAAATGTTGGGTATAAGCCATAATGATGGTAAGGGCTCCAATATTTTTGTATTGCCCCTATCAGGTGGGGATCCCGTACCCATTACCGACCAAGCGCCTTCTTATCTGCACGGATGGGCCCCCAATAACAAGGAACTGGTCTATGTTGCGCAAAGGGAGGATGGCCCCAATTACAATATCTATAAAAAAGCGATCGGGGATAAGAGGGAAACCAAACTTACGGATACCAAAAAATGGGAACATGTGGACGGTTGTGAATATTCGCCCGATGGAAAGTATATCTATTACAATGGTTCGATTAATGGGGGGACAATGCAGCTATGGCGAATGAAACCGGATGGCAGCGATAAGGAGCAGCTTACCTTTGATGCCTATAATGACTGGTTCCCGCATATTTCCCCAGATGGTAAATGGATCGCCTTTATCTCCTTCGAACCTGATATCGAACTCAATTCACATCCTTCCCATAAACGGGTAATGCTACGATTAATGCCAGTGGGGGGAGGTGCGCCAAGGGTTTTGGCCCATCTGTATGGGGGACAGGGAACATTAAACGTAAATTCATGGTCGCCGGATAGCAAGCAAATTTCCTTTGTGAGCAATTCCGCAACCTTGGACTATGCAACCAAATGATGAATCCAACGATAAGGGGAAAAAAGGCCTTCTAAGTACCCATATATTTTTTATACCTTACAAGCTCATTTTTAAGATCGATCAATGGAACATAGAAAATTTGGACGCACCAATTGGCAACTTGGTGAAATAGGTTATGGCATGTGGGGCATGGGTGGCTGGACGGAATCGGATGATGAACAATCAGCAAGATCCTTGGATCTGGCAGTGGAAAAAGGGGTCAATTTTTTTGATACCGCATGGGGTTATGGGGAAGGCCATAGTGAGGAACTATTGGGCCAGCTTGTTAGACGACATCCCAACAAAAAATTGTATGCGGCAAGTAAAATTCCCCCAAAAAATTTTAAATGGCCTGCCCAACCGCATTATACGCTTAAAGATTCCTACCCTGCCCCGCATATTACCGAGTATACGGAAAAGACGTTGAAAAACCTTGGGATGGAAAAAATAGATTTGATGCAGTTCCATACTTGGGACGATTCCTGGGCAGATGAGGAAGAATGGCAGCGGGCGGTGGAAGATCTTAAAAAAGCGGGAAAAATTGCGGCCATGGGCATCAGCGTAAACCGTTGGGAACCTGAAAACTGTATCAAAGCCCTGCATACTGGAGCTATTGACACGGTGCAGGTAATCTATAATATTTTCGATCAGGCACCGGAAGATGTACTTTTTCCCCTCTGCGAAAAAATGGACATTGGGATCATTGCCAGGGTGCCCTTTGATGAGGGCACCCTTACGGGCAACATCCATAAGGACACCACCTTTCCGGAAGGCGACTGGCGGGGTACCTATTTTGTGCCGGAAAACCTTATACCCAGTGCGGAGAGGGCCGATCGATTGAGACCATTGGTCCCCCCGGGAATGACCATGGCCGAGATGGCCTTGCGTTTTATAACAATGAACCCTAACGTGGGCACCATCATCCCTGGAATGCGCAAGCAACGCAACGTGCTGGCCAATACCTCCCTTAGTGACGGAAAGGGGCTCCCACTGGAACTGTACAATAAGCTAAGGGAACACCGATGGGACAGAAAACCAACGTCCTGGTCACAGTAAGTCGATTCATTGGGATATTAACAAACCAATATAAATTTCAAAACCACAATTTATATGATGACGAGAAAAAAATTTTTGGTACAGGGAAGCGCTGTGGCGGCGGGTACCATTCTACTGCCTTCCTTTGCTTTTCCTTCCTTTGCGGACGAAAAAAATCTTGGGGTACAACTGTACACTTTCCGTAATGAATTGGAAAAGGACCCCTTGGGAACAATGCGAAGGATTGCCGATATGGGCATCAAAAAGATCGAATCGGCCAAAAGCGGCAAGGGTCACTATTACGGTTTCCAACCCGCGGAAATGAAAAAAGTATGTGCCGATCTGGGAATGCAACTTGTAAGCGGGCATGTTGCCTTGGACAAGGATTGGGAACATACTATGGAAGAGGCAGTGGAATCCGGACAGGAATACTTGATATGTTCCAGTATGCCATCGGATGGGCAAACGGTGGACAATTACAAAAGCGTTGCCGAAGCGTTTAACAAAGCTGGGGAGGCCTGTAAAAAATTGGGGATAAAATTTGGCTACCACAACCATGATTATGAGTTTGATTCGGTAGATGGACAGGTGCTATATGAAGTTTTGTTGAACAATACCGAGACCGATCTGGTTCATATGGAGCTTGATCTGGGATGGGTAGTGGTGGTAGGAAAGGATCCCATGGATTATTTTGAACGTTTTCCGGGACGTTTCCCTCTGTGGCATTTAAAGGATATGGACCTGAAGAAACAGGAAAGCACCGAATTTGGACGGGGAGGCCTCGATATCCCTACTATTCTAAAAAACAAAAAAGCTTCCGGGGTACGGCATATTTTTTTGGAGCAGGAAGAATACAGTAGTACGGCCTTTGAGAGCATGGAAGAAAATATGGCCTACTTGTCAAAACTATAGTCGAAGGAAATAAAAGAAGTCGGATGGTAGATCCGACTTCTTTAAAGGTCACTAGGGTTAAAATTTGGTGGTTAGTTTGGCAACATTATTTTTGGATCATTTTATCGAACATGAAATAGCGGTCATCACTAGGAGCTTTGATGAGGCTACTTTCCGTATCCAGTACCATAACTGGCGGCTTTTGATCTGTCGGTTCGGCGGCGGGCCACTCCGTAAGTCCGTTCCCATTGGGATTCCCAGTCTTGATAAAGTTGGCAAAATACCCCTGCATGGTCTTGGAGACTGTTTGGTCGTCCTCGGTCCATTCATAATCGGTCACCAGATCAAGGTTGCCCATGGCGTATTCAATTTCAGCGGCATGTGGCGCCCCGATCGGTTCGGGCATCGTAGGGGCATTGGGGTCTTTTTTTATGGTTCCCCCGGCAAGACCGGAGGCTAGCTCCCTATTGGCCAAGGGAGGCCTTAGTTTACTGTAAAGATAGCGGTACACCGGTTGGTCACTGTTCTTCCTATGCAGGTCGAACCACTTCCAGGTACTGTAGCCCATGAACCTGTCCGAAGCAAGGTCCGTGGCCGCTTTCTCCACTTCCTTTTGTGATGTATGGGGATAAAGTTTCAGTATGGCATCCATATTATCGGGGTAGCCCTCCTTTACCTTTTTGATAAAATTTTCCTCCGTAAAGGGCTGTCCCTGCATAAATGCCATTGCCGGCATTTCCGCTGAATTCCAACCGACCAATAAAGGGACCTGCGCTTGCTCACCGGCCTCGAAAATTTCGGGGAGGGGAGCGGTAAGCATATGGCCATCCATTGTCATGGGAAAGCGGAAAGGTTTGGAGGCAGTGTACAGCTCATAGATTTTTTGGGTGCTAAGTTTTCTAAATTCCGAAATACGGGTATAACCTAAATTGCCAAGAAATTCGGACCCGATTTTTTCGGCTTCTTTTAGTGAAACGGGTGGCATGGCGCTGATAGCGGCCCCACTTTCGCCAATGGCACCGGCAAAAAGATTTTTAGAGAGGGGGGAGGCCATGTGCACGCTCACCGCGACCGATCCTGCAGATTCCCCTGCGATGGTCACCTTTTTTGGATCGCCCCCAAAGGCGGCGATATTTTTTTGCACCCATTCCAAGGATGCTTGCTGGTCCAATAAGCCATAATTGCCCGAAACTTTGTTGGGCGACTCGGCACTTAGGTCCGGATGGGCCAGAAAACCGAAAATATTGAGTCGATAATTTACCGTTACCACAACAATTCCCTGCTTTCCATACTTTCACCATCATAGCGATATTCGGAGGCATCGCCGGCAACGTTCCCGCCCCCATAAAAATATACCAGCACGGGCAAGTTTTTGGTATTATGTTTGGCGGGGGTCCATACGTTCAAATACAGACAGTCCTCGTTCAATCCGGCAGACCGTGATTTCATATCGCCGAAAACCATTGCCTGTACAGGTCTGGGGGAGAAAGTCTTGGTAACTTGAACGCCATGCCATGGTTCCAGGGGCTGTGGGGCTTTCCACCTTAGCTCCCCAACCGGAGGTTTTGCGAAGGGAATGCCAAAATACGTCTGTATACCGGTGTGGGTATGATAGTCCCCTTCAACAATCCCGTTCTCCAAAGCTGTCCTTACAGGAAAGGCATCACTTGTCTGGGAAAGCCCCAGAGAGGATAACAAAAGGCAAATAGCGAATAAAAAGTTCGATATTTTCATAATTCCATAAATGTATCATTATGATACAATAATACTTTTTTATTTTTGACTTTTACCATTTCTTTGTAAAAAAATTTAAGTTGAAAGAAAAAAATTCCAAGGACCTTCCTGCACTTGAGTGCCATATCCCACATTTAGCCTATGATTCGGTTATTTTTGGGTACCATGACAGCGAACTGCATATATTGATCCTCGAGTACCACAATAGTGGTCTCTATGCCCTTCCGGGCGGGTTTGTAAAGAGGGATGAAAATCTTGATGATGCCGTTAAGCGCGGCTTAACGGAGCGGACAGGGCTTCGAGAGGTGTATCTGGAGCAATTCTCAACCTTTGGAAAGGTAAATAGATCGAAGGGAAGGGTAATGAAAAAAATATTGGAAGCCAATGGATATGCCCCGGAGCAGGGGCACTGGCTCTTGGATCGTTTTATCTCGGTCGCCTATTATGCCCTTCTGGACCATTCTAAGGTAACCCCTGTCCCGGATGCCCTATCCGACTCCATGAACTGGTATCCTGTGGACGGTCTTCCCCCTTTGATAATGGACCATAAGGATATCGTGAAAAAGGCCGTGGAGGTACTTCGCCAAAATTTGGACAAAAAGTTGGTGGGCAGTAACCTATTACCGCCCAAATTTACCATGAGGGCCCTGCAGCAGGTATATGAGGCCATTCTTGGGGAAAAATTGACCAGGACCAATTTTCAACGCAAGATCTTGTCGGCCGATATGGTGGTCCGACATGAAAAACAATTTTTGGGAGGGGCCCATAAAGCCCCTTACCTGTATAGTTTTAAGTCTTGAACCCGTGTTCTATTTTTTTGCATCCATCCCAAGGCATAGATAGGACGTTAAGATTTCCCATTGAAACTTTTGGAAGCCCGCCCATCCGGCCTCCGCGATCATGGTATTGATCAACTTTCTGTCACCCGCTTCGCGTCCCCGGTTGTTAATGGTCTCATCCGTACCTATTTCTTGGGCCGTTATGGTATTTTTATGAAGGGATACCTTAAAAACACTGCGGCTCTTGTTTTTAAAAAAATGGGAGGTGACCGGCGTTTTTTTATCGGTTGCCAACGGATCGGAGGAAGGCCTCACCGTGAATTGGGCGGAATCCTCTTTTATGGACACATTACAGATCTTTACCCAGTTGATGGGTAGGGGACCCGTAAATTCGATTAGGATATAATCGTTTATCTGAGGCAGGTCGGGACTGTATTTTTTTTCGCCCGAACGGTCGAAGAGCTGGAATTGGGCTGGAATTTCCTCTATATCGCTCCAAGAATTGATATCGAACAATCGTTCCACCGATTTGGTATAGTGAAGTGCTGCCTCTTCTTTGGTGGCATACGTTTTGGAACTGGTATAGGATTTGTTCTTTGCGGCCTTTCCTTTTAATACCCTAAGTTCCTTTTTAATTTTTCCCAATAAACTCTTTATTCCCATCCATACATTCTATTAGTTCCGCACATCGGTCCGGCAAATTACCGTCACTGAATGACTTCTTACCTATCTATTTCAATGTAATGCGGCCACTGGCCATTAGCAATACATCCAAAAGGCATATACGATTATAGTGGTAACGAAAGCCTTAACAGCGCAATTTATTTACAAAAAACAAGATTGGTTGCCTGTATGGGTTTAATTTTTTGCTCGATGGATCAAGGAAGAAAATTTTAATGCTGTGGAAGGCATCGGTCACTCAGCTTACTATATACCCTATCCATAGTAAATAAGGGTGTAGGCCGAGCGTCGCAGGAGAACGTATTGATTAGACCCTTGGGATAGGTTTCCAATTCCTGATTTTCGTTGCCTTCGATTATTTGTACTTCTAGGTGTAGTGGAGCTTTCCTGGGGGTTAAACGTTCTCGGTCTTGCCAACTGAGTGGATAGCTTTCTTGATTCTTGTATAGGTGCCACAACGACAGATGTTCCCGCTCATGGCAGTTTCTATTTCCCCATCGGTGGGACTGGGATTTTTGTTCAGGAGGGAAGTGGCCGACATGATCTGGCCAGCCTGACAATAACCGCATTGATATACGTCATGCTCCAACCAAGCCTTTTGTACGGGATGGTCACCGTTTTCTGAGAGCCCCTCTATAGTGGTTATGGATTGGTCTCCAACTGCGGATACTGGCAGTTGACAGGATCTTACGGCAGTATCCCCAAGGTGTATCGTGCAAGCGCCACATTGGGCGATACCACAGCCATATTTGGTCCCAACCAAGTTAAGGTGGTCCCTAAGTACCCAGAGCATGGGGGTCGTCGGATCGATATCCAAATGTTGTTCTTTTCCGTTGATGTTCAAGGTGAAATTTGCCATGGTTTTGGGTATTAGGGAATAATGGGCTTAAGTTAGGGAATTTACGGGAATCCTAAAAGTCCCTTTCGAAACAATTTCACCAGTCGTTACAAATAGTTGTAAAATTGGTATGGGCTAGGATTTTACCGATATTGAAATTCAAAAGTACTTTTATGATGTACATATTTTCTTTACAATGCCTTCTTGAAAACTATGATCTGCAAGCGCTATGATCTCACGGATTTTTTTTGCATCTTGACCCAGAAATAAACCGCTCATGGATTTACTTCGTATTTTACGCTTACTTTCGTTCAACTCAGCTGAAAAAATTACTATAAATGGGCAGTCTTAAATTAAGATTTCTTTTCCCTATTCTCTTCCTATCTTTTTATGGTCAGGTATTGTTGTCCCAAGAGGTGGTACCTAAATTGAACTTTGTAAACATAAAGGATGGAATTTCCAAAGTTGGCGTTTACTCCATAGTTCAGGACAAGGAAGGTTTTATATGGATAGGGACCAATGGCTCGGGTCTTTATCGATATAGTGGTATGGACTTTAAAATTTATAAACATGAACTGTACGATAAAACATCCTTGAACAGCAGTTTGATTTTTACGACCTATATAGATAGTAATAACAGGTTATGGGTGGGTACTGAAGAAGGGCTGAACCTCTATGACAGGGACAACGATCGGTTTAAAAGGATCAAGGTATTGGATGGTGGGGATGGTGCGAATACAATTTCCATTAGTAGCTTACAGGAAGATTCCACGGGGCACCTTTACATAGGAGGGTATGAAAAAGGACTGTTCCGTTTGGATATGGAAAGTTTTAAGGTGGAGAAAGTTGGGGTCAATGATCCCCATGGAAGCTCGCCGCTTGTCATGCAATGCATTAAAAGGAACCGTTACGGGAAAATTTATGTGGGGACCAACAGGGGACTTTTTGAAATAGGTAACAAATCGGGAGTTCTTAAAAGGGCCTATTTTCAAGGAAGAAACAATAGGGCGACAGTAAGTGCCCAGATTAAATCCCTTTTGATCGATGACCGGGATAATATTTGGATCGGAAGTTTTTATGAAGGTCTGTACAAGGTAAGCAGTTCAGATTTTGATGGAGAGGAACTGTTCAAGATAGACAAATATGTATTTACCCAGAATCCATTTTTTACCATCATCACTCTTCCCGATGGAACGTTGATGTGCGGCACTGAAAACGACGGACTTTTTCATATAAATGAACAAGGGGACGTGCTTAACCATTATTTGGCGAAGAAAGATGATAAAAGTAGTATTTTGTCCAACTCCATTTGGTCCCTCTATGTTGATGACGCCGAGAGGATTTGGCTGGGCTACTATAATAAAGGAATCGCACTGTACGATAAACTATACGATAAATTTGAAGGGATATCAAGTTCTTACAATAACCCCAATTCTTTGCAGATAAGTTCGGTAAGTTCCATTTCGGAAGATGCCACTGGAAAGTTATGGATAGGAATGGATGGTGGTGGTATAGATGTCCTTGACCAACGGACAAACACGTTTATCCATATCAATTCTTCTGAAGAGGGGCCATATTCCGGGCTTACAAGCGATTATATACAAAGTATCCTTATCGATGGCGAACAAAATATCTGGGCCGGCAGTTGGGAAAGTGGCATATACTTACTGAAGAAAGGGTCCAAAAAATTCATAAATTTTAATTTGGAGAATACAAATGGCCAGTTAAGCTCTAATACCGTCACCAGTATTACAGAAGATTCCAAAGGCACCATTTGGATCGGGACCTATAGAAGCGGTCTGCATTCGTACAACCCCGTTACGGGACAATTTGTCCATTATAGTTCCGCTCCTTTTATTGAAAGTGGCATTGTAAACAGTGATATATGGAAAGTATTGGTAGACAGCAGGGACAACATTTGGTTGGGGACCACAAGGGGACTTTTCAGAGTAGGGAGGGAGGACAAAGATAATTTTTCGGTTACGCCCATGACTGACAAAATGCCCTTGGAATATAAGAACAACTCATCGGCCAACCATATTCTCTCCCTATATGAGGGTGCCGACAAAATATTATGGATCGGCACCAAGGGGGCGGGGATGTTCAAATTTGATCCAAGGACGGAAATTTTTACGTGGTATAATACATTGAACGGCCTAAAGGAAGTAAATGTTTGCAGTATTGTCCAAAGTCTGGATGGAAATATCTGGGTATCCGGAAATTCGGGAATTACGAAATTAAATATAGAAACTGATGGGTTTACCAATTATAATATAAATGACGGACTGCTTTCCAATGATTTCAATATGAACTCGGCCTTTAGGGATGAAGAAGGCAGAATTTATTTTGGTGGTTATCAAGGGATAGATTTCTTTGATCCGCAAAACATTAAAACCAATACACATATACCCCCTTTATATTTATCCGATTTCAAGCTGTTCAATGAAAAGACGATGCCCGGACAGAAGGGTTCCCCGTTAAAGAGGGTAATTTCAGAGACCGATAGCATAGTTCTTACCCATAAACAATCCGTATTTACACTTGAGTATTCTGGGATCAACTTTACCCGCCCCGAAGAGAACGTATACGCCTATTATTTGGAAGGGTATGAGAAATCATGGAACTTTGTGGGGGAAAAGAGAAGTGCTACCTATACCAATCTAGATCCGGGAGACTATATTTTTAAATTAAAGGCGGCCAATAACGATGGTGTATGGAGCGAAAAGCCCTTACGTCTTTTTATAACCGTGCTCCCTCCTTGGTGGAAAGCAAGCTGGGCCATAATCTCCTATGTTGTATTGTTTATTTTTGGCATCTACCTTCTGAACAAATTGACCAGTGCCAGACTGCGGGAAAAACAATTGATCAATACAGAAAGGGAGAAACGGTTACGGGAAAAGGATATGGATGAAAAGAAGTTCCAATTTTTCACCAATATTTCCCATGAATTCAGGACACCGCTTACCCTGATACTAAATCCGATACAAGATATCATCCGCGACGAAAGCTTAAGCCTGCCCCAACGGATAAGGGAAAAACACCAGGTTATACATAAAAACACCGATAGACTCTATAGGTTGGTAAACGAACTTCTGGATTTTAGAAAATTGGAACTGAACAAAATAGGTGTAAGGGCAAAGCAGCTCAATGTGACGGAACTTACAAGGGAAATATTGAGCCACTTCGCCTCGGAGGCCTTTGAAAGGAACATACACCTTTCCCTAGATACCGACCTAGGGGAACAAATGGTCTGGTCGGATCCTGGAATGTTGGAAAAAATTATTTTTAATATACTTTCCAACGCCTTTAAAGTGACCCCGGAAGGTGGCGCTATAACCGTCCAACTTTTGTCCAGTGATAGTCTGTACGAATTGCCATTGGTAGATGAACACAAACCCACCAAAGGAATTGAGATGCTTATTTCCGATACCGGCCCTGGACTGGAAAAGGAGGAACTTACCAAAATATTCGAACGTTTCTACCAGGTTGAAAATTTGAACAAATCCTATTATGGAGGTACGGGAATAGGACTGGAAGTTGTGCAAAACTTCGTCAATTTGCTCAAAGGTAAAATAGAGGTGAAGAGCGAAGTGGGAGAGGGGACTACCTTTAAGATCGTCTTGCCCATCCACAACGTGCACCTTATGGCTGAAAACGCATTGGGACCGGAACATATAAAAGACGGTTTCAAGACCGACCTACACGTAGGGGAAACGACGGAAATACAGGATTTTGATGAGCTGTCGAGTGCTTATACCTTGTTGATCGTTGAAGACAATAATGAGCTCCGGAATTATTTAAGGACCGAGCTTAAAGGTCAGTACAAAGTGCTTTTGGCCCGTAATGGCAAGGAAGGTCTTTCAGTGGCCAGAACCACCTTACCGGATATCATTATTGCGGATATCATGATGCCCGAGATGAACGGACTTGACTTCTGTAAGAAAATAAAGGGAGACATTAAGACGAGCCATATTCCATTGATGATGCTTACGGCCAAAGCCCTTATAGACGATCGCATGGAAGGTATACAAATGGGAGCGGATGCCTATATGGTGAAACCTTTTGACATGCGGTTGTTAAAGCTTCGTTTATCTCAACTGATTACCAGCAGACAGCTAATTTTCAATAAGTACTTTAGTGTGATCAGCGATGTACCGGTAATGGTGAATACTTCATCCTTGGATAAGGAATTCATTGAAAAAGTGTTGAACTATATCAACAAGAATATTGATGACCCGGAGCTGAGTGTAGAAACCATGGCCTCACAGCTAAATTTAAGCAGAAGTCAATTCTACCGTAAAATCAAGGCACTGACAAATCAAAGTGCTGCGGAGTTTTTAAGGAATATCAGGCTGCAGAAGGCGAAACAAATGATCGAAAATGGAAATTCAAATATTACGGATGTCTGTTACAAGGTTGGTTTTACGTCCCCGTCCTATTTCACTAAATGCTTTAAGAACTATTTTGAACAGTTGCCTACAGATGTTTGATTCGGGACAAGTATCCATATTTTAGGTTCACTCTTTGGTCAAAGGCATATAGAGCGGGGATTGATACCCTCTGCTGGCATGCGTTCATTTTGGACCATCTTTGAACATTCCTGGCCTTGGAAATTTTCTAAATGATAATAATTTTTCGAATTTCTTCCAAGCAGCGTAGCAACCCAATTGTCTTTTCTTCAGTTCTCTTTATTCTCATCTTCAACTATTGTCAAAATATATAAACTATGATGCGTATCCTATAATATATGTTGCATAAAAATGCCAATTGCTCAATCTTGCGCCATAATTTCCATTGGATGCACGATAATTGCTAGGCCATATTTAATATTAATTTAACATTTGAGGAAATGAAATCGAACCTTTCAAAATTCAACTGGAAGCAATTGGTTGAGGTACTTCTGGCAGTGGCCGTTGTTGGCCTACTTGTATTTATAGTTGTTTTCGTGCTTTAAAAACAACAACAGCTCAAGGTGAAATCGGTAGCAGACCAGTGTATTTTGGAAGGGAAAAAATTAACCTAAACTAAATCAATAAATGATGCTAAAGTTAAAATTTATGATTATCGCTTTGGTTTTGGTCTGCACCCAAAATGTTCTTTCGCAGGCGAATACCATAAGGGGCAGCGTGACCGATGCTTCGGGAATGCCGTTGCCGGGGGTGACCGTGATGGTAGAGGGCACTACAAACGGGGTTACAACCGATTTTGATGGCAATTACAGTATTTCGAACGTATCCGGTACGGCCAACCTTGTTTTTTCGTATATCGGAATGACCACCCAGACCGTACAGGTCGGACAACAGACTACCATAAATGTGGTCTTGGAAGAATCCCTGGAATCGTTGGAAGAAGTGGTGGTAATAGGTTACGGTGTCCAAAAGAAGGCGCTGACCACGGGAGCTAACCTGAATGTGAAAGGAGAGGATATCGCTGCATTAAATACCGGTACGGCTATGGAAGCGTTACAGGGAGTAGCACCTGGTATCAGTATTACCAGAAATAACGGGAGCCCTGGTGCAGGGACCAAGGTTACCATTCGTGGTCTGGGGACTATAGGAAATTCCAGTCCCTTGTATATTGTAGATGGGGTGGCAGTTGGTAATATCGACTATTTAAATTCCTCTGATATTCAATCCATTGATGTATTGAAAGATGCGGCCTCGGCGGCCATTTATGGATCTAGGGCCGCCAACGGGGTTGTCTTGGTAACGACCCATAAGGGAAGAAAAGGCAGTCAGGCTACGGTGCAGTACGATAGCTACTATGGATTTCAGAAGATTTATAAGAACGTATCCCCTCTAAATGCACAGGAATATATGTTCATTATGGATGAGGGCAGGATAAATGATGGTCTCCCCGCGAACAACTGGGAAGCCCTCTTACAGAACAATAGTTGGCTGAACGATAATTTTGCGGGAAACCTAGGTACCCAATTAGGTGCGGAAGTATGGCAAATGCTTCAAAATGGCTGGGAAGGCACCAATTGGATAGATGAATTATCTTCAAATAATGCACCTATCAGTAGCCATTCCCTAAATGTCACTGGAGGAAGTGAAAATAGTACCTATGCCTTCGGAGTATCTTATTTTGATCAAACGGGAATTTTGGGAGGGCAACTGACCGATGCGGGTTTTAAAAGGCTGACCGCTAGAATGAACACGGAGTTTGTACTGTTCAAAAACGATGAGCACAGTATCATTACCTTTGGGGAAAACCTGACCTATACCAACACGGAAAACAGAAGTGTTGCCACCGGTAATATTTACTATAACGATTTGCACAATGCGTTGGTGCAAAATCCATTGATGCCCGCTTATTGGGACCAATCTCCCGATCCAAATGGTTTTACGCCTACATTGGACGGATGGGCCCGGGGCCAGACCAATCCGTTGGCGGTAATGTTCTATCGCCATAATTACAGCAATTTGGGAAATAAGAACAATACTATAGTGGGCAATGTTTATGTGGAAATTGAACCGTTCAAAAACCTGAAATTGCGATCTTCTTACGGCTTTGATTCGTGGTTTGGGCATGGCCGTTCTTGGACCCCTACCTATGGTTTGGGCGTTCTTTACAACAATTCGGTTGATGCGGCCGCCCAAAGTCAGTATATGGGCGCCAATACCACCCTGACAAATACCCTGTCCTATGATCATTCCTTTGGGGACCACCAGCTAAATGTGTTGATCGGTAATGAATTCTATAAAAATGTCCTTAATAATGAAGTGGGTGGAAGCATGGCCAATACACGGTTCGGGTTGCCACAATACGCTTTTTTGAACAATGTGGATAAAAGTGATATAAGTGCCATCAATACCTATGGTGCGGATTGGGCCGCCGGTGGAGGTGCTCTATTGTCCTATATGGCAAGGGCGCAGTATGATTATAAAGAGAAATACCTCTTTTCCGCAACTATGAGGGCAGATGGCTCGTCAAATTTTGCGAAAGGAAACCGATGGGGGTATTTTCCTTCCGCCTCGGCCGGTTGGGTGCTTACCAATGAAGATTTTATAGGAAGTGATAATAGTGTAGTCGACTTTGCAAAACTCAGGGCTAGCTGGGGACAGAATGGAAATCAATCCATCGATAATTTTATCTATAGCTCCAATATTGCATATCTCAATCCCGGTTATTATTTTGGGGATACCAAACCTATTTCCGGACCTACCGCCGTACCGGCAAGGGTGACCAATCCGGATGTAAAATGGGAAACTTCCGAACAGTTAAATTTTGGGTTGGATGCCAGATTCTTTGACTCGCGAATGGCTTTTACAGCCGAATGGTATAAGAAGAAAACCATGGATTGGTTAGTTGTTCCTCCACAACTGGGAACTGCTGGAGCTGGACCTCCTTATAAAAATGGTGGGGACATAGAGAATAAAGGTTATGAACTTATGTTGTCATGGAACGACAATATAGGGGATTTTAAATATGGAGCTTCCATAAGTGGTGCCTTTAACAAGAACGAGGTAACCAGAATCGATAATGCCGAAGGAATCATACAAGGTCCCCAGCATGTCCTTTCCCAAGGAACCGCAGCGGTATCAAGGGTAGAAGTAGGCAAACCCATAGGATTCTTTTACGGTTATGAAACGGCGGGTATCCTACAGACACAGGATGAAGTGGATGCCTATGTAACACCAGATGGGAACCCCTATTTTAGCGATCAGCGTCCTGGGGATGTTCGGTTTGTGGATCAGAACAATGACGGACTGATCGATGAAGCGGACAAACTTATGTTGGGCAATCCCAATCCCGATTTTGAACTGGGTATCCAATTGAATGCAGAATACAAAGGTTTTTATGCCAACACGACCTTATCGGGGAAGTTTGGTATGCAGGTGATGCAGTCGTACAGATCTTTTGCGGATAACTATACCCAAAATTATACCACTGAAATATTCGATCGATGGCATGGTGCGGGAACCTCCGATAGATTGCCCCGATTAAGTTCTGTGTCGAACAGGAACAATAACTGGATTTCCGATATTTATATGCAGGATGCCGATTATTTAAGGATCAATAACCTTACGGTAGGTGTTAAACTGGGACAGTATCTATCCAATCTAAGTTATATCAAGGATATAAAGTTCTATTGCGCCATAAACAACCTTTATACGTTTACGAAATTCGAAGGTATGGATCCCGAGGTCTCATTTGGGCATGATGCCGGTTGGGCCTCTGGTATCGACTTGGGACTGTATCCATTACCGAGAACGGTAATGTTCGGGGTAAATGTTGCGTTTTAATTTTAAATAGCTGATGATGAAAAAAATAGCAAGTTATATATGTATTGCAACGATGGTAATGGCAACCGGTTGCAGGGAAGATCTTTTGGACACCGATAATCTATATGAGAAAAGTTTGGATAATTTCTATAGGACCCCAGATGATATAAATGAAGCCATTTCTGGAGTGTACAATGCCTTGTACGTAGGGGGAATCCATAGTGACGAGGGAATTGCCGCTAATTTAATGTCCGATATGATGTTGGGCGGAGGTGGTCCGGATGACAGGTCTGCAAAAAATGTTGATAATTTTGTAGATCCCGAGGAAGATACCTATCACGATCTGTGGAAGGAAACCTACAATGGGGTTACACGTGCAAACGCCATAATCGAAAAAGTGGAGGAAATTGATTTTGGTACTTTCTTTGATACGGAAGCGGAAGCGGCCGCATTTAAGAACCAGACCATTGGTGAATCCCACTTTATGAGGGCATTCTTTTACTTTAGGGCCGCCAAGTTTTTTGGGGGCATGCCGCTTATTTTGAAGATTGACGATCCGAGGGAAGCTCCAAGATCAACTTTTACGGAAACCTTCGCGCAGATTGCATCCGATTTAAAGATTGCCATAGAGACCATGCCATCGGAACCGTTTCCAAGTATTCCGACCGCTAGTTATGGGCATGCGAATAAATGGACGGCCCAAGCTTATATGGCCAGGGTCTTTTTGTTCTATACAGGTTACATGACCAATATGGAGGGGCAGCCAACCAGTGATATGCCATTGGCGGATGGGGGTTCCTTGTCCAAAACGGATATCCTGGCGTATTTAAACGATTGTATCGCCAATAGTGGGCATGAATTGGCCGATGATTTCAGAAATCTATGGCCGTATTCCTATGTGAATGAAAGTGCAGGCACTACCGTACTTCCCTGGGCCGAGGAGGAAGGTTTGGACTGGGTGGGCCAGGACGGTCATACGCCTACATTTGGAACCGGAAACTATGAGACCATGTTCGCACTGAGATATTCCACTACAAACTGGGACGCGGGTCAGAAGTACAACAATAGAATGCCCTTGTTCCTAGGTATCCGTGATAATTCCATGGTGCCTTTTGGGACCGGTTGGGGCTGGGGAACGGTAAATCCAAAATTGTGGAACCAGTGGGACGATGCCGATCCGCGAAAGGAAGGCTCCATACTGGAATTGGGAAATGCAGAACAGGGAACGGACAGTTACGAAGCCAATAAAGGAGACCATGAGACAGGTTTCTTCAATAAAAAATATACCACTATACAACACCAAGACCCAGACCCGGATGGTACGGATGGGGTAAAGGGGATGTTCTATTTTTTATATGATATGGTGAACGGCGACCCCATGCAGTTATGGGCCGCCCAAGATTATATCCTTATGCGTTACGCCGATGTACTTCTGATGCATTCCGAGATTTCTGAAACCGCTACGGGGATGAACCTAGTTCGTGGAAGGGCAGGTTTAGGTCAGATCGGTTACTCCTTGGACGCTTTAAAACAAGAACGGCTTCATGAGTTCGCCTTTGAAGGATTGCGTTGGTTCGACCTGGTTAGATGGGGAGATGTGAATACCGCCTTTGACGAAAGCATTGATGTTAGAAACTCTGGAATCGATGCGGTTTACAATGTTACCTATAGGCCTGAGACCAAAGGATTGGTGCCGGTTCCGGAATCGGAGATCAGATTGTCCGCAGGCGTTTATGAACAAAATCCCGGATGGTAGCAGTATTCTTAATCAAAAAATATAAAAAGATGAAAAATAACAATATACTATCTTTTGGATTGTTCATGACCGGCATCCTTATGTTGGTTCTGGGTTGTGAACCTATTGAAGACAGGGATTATTTAGAAAATTCCACCGATGTGGAAGGGGTGGAATTGATCGCTACACAAAGTACCCCGGGAGGGAACAAAATAGAGCTTGATATGGTTACTCCGGGGGTCACGGGTTTTTGGGACTACAACCTTGGTCGGGCATTCACCGATAAGGTAGAATTTGTATACCCGATTCCAGGTACGGCAACATTTACCTTTAACGGAACCCTAGGGGCGGAATTCTTTACCAAGACCATTGAGGTACAGATCGATCAGTTAGACAATGCGCTGCACCAAGACTGGTACGATCTGGTAAGCGACGAGACTGCCGTGGGCAAAACGTGGGTTTTTAACGGAGGTCCTACAGCGGACGGTGGAATGTGGTGGTATATGTCACCACCCAATGATCCCACAGCATGGGGAACCGCTTGGTGGAATGCCGCAGGGGATTGCTGTCCCCCTACCGACGCAGCAGGAAGAATGGAATTCGATTTGGATGGCGCCGCAAATTTTACGTATTATTCCGGTCCGGAAGCAACCCCTGTGGTAGGTAGTTTTGTACTCGATGTGGCCAATCAGACATTACAGGTAAACGGTGCAAATATTTTGGGAGCTGAACAGGGAAATCCAGAAGGGCTGTATACCATTATTTCATTGACCCCCGATGAGATGGTGCTTTACTTTGAGAACAATGCGGGCGGTACAGGCTGGACATGGATATTTAGGCCTGAATAAGGTATATAATCAAGATTTGGGAGCAATAGATATTCCCTATATCAATTTTATCGGTTAAAATAAGATTAGTTAGTTCAGTTCATGGAATCAGGTGGTTGATTCTTAAAGAAGCCTTACCGGTTGGTAGGGCTTTTTTTTATCGAACCTATTTCCCGATACAAAAATTGGCAAATATATTTCCCAACAGATCGTCCGAAGTGATTTCGCCCGTAATTTCCCCAAAATGGTAAAGCGCCTGTCGGATGTCTATGGCCATCAGGTCGCCCGGAAGTCCGTCGTCCATTGCTTGCTGTACCTGCTCTATGGCTTCCAGTGCCTTTAGGAGGGAATTGTAGTGCCTGGTATTGGTCACAATGGTCCCATTGTTGCGCAGGGCCCCTGTATTTACGTATTCCAAAAGCTTTGATTTCAAACTTTCCACCCCTTCCCCCGTTTTGGCGGAGATAAAATGTAAGTGGGGGAGCTGTGCGTCCAATGCTTCTCTCGAATGCGCTTCCAGTGTATCGCTCTTATTGGCCAATACCAATAAAGGCTTATGGGGCTGGTTGGCCCTTATCCTGTCGAGCTCCACTTTGCTAAGGCGTAGTTTTTCGGGATCGGAAGCCAGGTTATGGGCATCTACCAAAAGAACCACTATCTGGGCGAGCTCCATTTTCTCAAAAGTCTTTTTTATCCCGATTTTTTCCACTATATCCTGGGTGTCCCGTATACCGGCGGTATCTATAAATCGGAACCCGATGCCCCCTATGGCAATTTCATCCTCAATAGTATCTCTGGTGGTGCCGGCCACCTCGCTTACAATTGCGCGCTCTTCGTTCAAGAGCGCGTTCAGGAGGGTGGACTTCCCAACATTCGGCTCGCCCACAATGGCAATGGGGATTCCATTTTTGATCACATTGCCCACCGCAAAGGAATCGATAAGCCGTTTTAGGATTTCCTTTATCTTGGTCAAGAGGGCCCTAAATTGTGCCCTATCGGCAAATTCAACATCTTCCTCGGCAAAATCGAGTTCCAGTTCCATCAAGGAAGCAAAATTGAGGAGCTCTTCCCGCAATTTTTTTATCTCGTTGCTAAAGCCGCCCCGCATCTGTTGTATGGCTATTTGGTGGCTCGCCTCATTGTCCGATGCGATCAGGTCGGCCACCGCCTCCGCCTGGCTTAGGTCCAGCTTTCCATTCAAAAAGGCACGGAGCGTAAATTCGCCCGCTTCGGCGGTCCTGCACCCGTTCCGTAAAAAAAGTTGGATGATCTGTTGTTGTATATAGGGCGAACCATGGCAGGAGATCTCCACCACGTCATCCCCGGTATAAGAATGGGGCCCTTTAAAAATGGAAATCAACACTTCGTCCAAGATACGTTCCCCATCCATGATATGGCCCAAGTGAATGGTATGTGATCTTTGCTCGGTAAGTTCCTTGCCACGTACCGACCTAAAGAAGGGCCCTACAAGGCCAAGGGCCCCCGGTCCGGAAATCCTGACCACCGCAATGGCCCCCGCTCCTGAAGCCGTGGCAAGGGCTATAATAATGTCTTTGGGAAGCATAGATGTATTTTGCATACAAAAATACGATTAATAACAGCTGTGCACAACTAGGTGGATTTTGGTAGTGGCCAATTAAGGAGGGAAGCAAGCGTTGTCGCTCCTACATTTTTTGTGCATAAAGAAAGCGCTACAAGAAAAAATTTGGACCGTTTCCGCCCCTATAGCGTTTCCCAAATGGCCCGTGGATATCCTTTTAACGGTAATAAATACTTCTGGGCGTTACGGAAATATCCTTCAAATTCGCTGGTTTTTTGATAAAACCCAAAAGTTGGTTCCTTTGTCGAGTAATAATGCCCTTTAAAGATTTTCTTGCCCGTCCAGATTACAATGGTGCTACTTTCGTCCTACAAATTTCTAAGTTGAAGATCATGCGGAAGTATTTTATAATAATGGTATTTGCAGTGTTCCAATTGGGATTGGCCCAAGAGGTAGAGCTTACGTCCAAGGACAGTATAGTGGTAAGTTCTTGGATGGTAGGGCTGGGAACGAACATAGTGGACGATTCCGGTTTTATGTTCGAGCACCTTTTTGAAGTGGAGGACGCCTGGCATGCGGTCCCCTTCCCTTCAAGGATCAGTATTGGACGATATTTCAGGAGCGGTATTGGTTTGGAAGCGATCGGTACCTATAATAAATATAAGGAAGGAAAAGTGGTGGATCGGGCCGTGAACATGGAAGATAAGGACTATTTCGGCTTGGACGCAAGATTGTCGTACGATCTTAACAAATTGGTTGGACAGACCGCTTGGTTCGATCCTTATGTAGGTGCGGGTATTGGATATACCGATGCAAATGATGTTTCCCGGGGGACCTACAATGCCGTTATAGGTTTTAGGACCTGGTTTTCCGATCGAATTGCGCTCGACCTGAGTTCCAGCGGAAAATGGAGTATGGGAAATAAGGCTTCCAACCACATTCAACATGCTGCCGGTCTGGTCTACCAGTTTAATATGGAAAAGGAACTTTCCAAAAAAGGAAAGGAAAAACTGGCCCTGATGGAAGAACTGGCCAATGAAAGGCAACGAGTGGCAGATTCTACCGCCGCTGCCGATAGGGCCAAGGAACTGGCCGAACAATTGGCCCGCCAACAGGAAGCGGATAGGATTGCCGCTGCGGCAAAGGCCAAGGCCGATGCAGAAATGAAGAGGCGTACGGACCTTGAAAACGAAATCAAGGCTTTGGGGAATGTCCATTTTGCCCTGAACTCTTCCTACCTAAACAACGGCTCCAAGGAAATCCTGAACAAATTGGGCGCTATCTTGCATAGGGAACCTACAGTATACCTTGAAGTTTCTTCCCATACCGATAGTAGGGGCGAAGAGAGTTATAACTTATGGTTGTCCAAAAGACGAGTGGACCGAACCATAGATTATTTGGTGGAACAGGGAATAGCAACGGATCGGTTGACAGCGGAGGCACATGGGGAAAATGATCTGCTGAACGAATGTGATGACCATACATATTGTTCCGAGGAAAAACACTTCGTGAACCGTAGATCTGAATTTAAGGTGATAAAGTTTTAGGATGCCATAGATAGTTTAAGTGTTTACAATTCGTGCATGCACCCATGGTCTTCCATGGGTGTGGCCGTTTTGAACAGGTACGCTCTCCCATGTCCTATATTCAAAAATCCTCAATTGTCGTTTTTTCGGGTTTTCTTTTTTTGTTTGGGCGGTATATCCATAATTAATATGCGATCCCGTACTTTTAATTGCTGAAATACGTTTTTAGGTAAAGGGATTTCCTTTACTGATCAAAACATTGTATCTGGTCTTTTTCGGAACTGTTAATCCATTATCGTTCAAATGCTGGACAGAAGCATAAATTTTTTAATAGGTAACAAACTGGTGGCATTTATCCTGCTGCTTTTATTCTTGGGATGGGGAATCGTGAATTCCCCTTTCGATCTGGGTATGGGCATTTTGCCCCATGATCCCGTGAACGTAGATGCCATCCCCGATCTTGGGGAAAACCAGCAGATCGTTTATACCGAATGGAACGGACAATCACCTCGGGATATTGAAGATCAGATAACGTATCCTTTGACCTCTACCTTATTGGGCATCCCCGGCATTAAGACCGTTAGAAGTTCATCCATGTTCGGATTTTCCAGTATTTACATCATTTTTGAAGAGGACATCGACTTCTATTGGGCCAGGGGCCGCATACTTGAAAAATTGAGTTCCATACCCTCGAATCTTTTGCCCAAGGACGTGAGGCCTACCTTAGGGCCCGATGCTACGGCGATGGGCCAGATTTTTTGGTACACGCTCGAAGGCCGCGATCAACAGGGGAAGGTTACTGGAGGATGGGATCTTCACGAGGTGAGGAGCGTTCAGGATTTTTATGTCAAAAACGCCCTTGCCGCTACCGAAGGGGTATCGGAGGTGGCCTCTATCGGTGGTTTTGTCCAGGAGTATCAGGTGGATGTCGATCCCGAACTGATGAAACAGTACAACGTTTCCCTCTCCCAAGTGGTCAGGGCACTTAAGGAAAACAATAAGGACGTTGGTGCCAAGACATTGGAAATCAATCAGGCTGAATATTTTATAAGGGGTTTGGGATATGTGACGTCCATTGACGACATTGCCAATTCCCCTGTGAGATCGGATAATTTCACACCTATTTTAATAAGGGATATAGCCAAGGTCTCCATGGGGCCGGCAGATCGCCGGGGTATCTTGGACAAGGGTGGGGCAGAGGTAGTCGGTGGGGTCGTAGTATCCAGATATGGCGCCAACCCCCTTAAGGTCATCCAAGGGATCAAGGAAAGGATAAAAGCTTCGGCTGCGGGAATGCCATCCAAAATACTAAAGGACGGTAGCAAAACCACCCTTACGATCGTTCCCTTTTATGATAGGACGGAACTTATCGGGGAAACCTTGGACACATTGGGCGATGCCCTGACATTTGAAATTCTGATCACGGTCCTGGTAGTGATTTTAATGTTGTCCAACCTTAGGGTCTCCGCCCTTATCTCTGGATTATTGCCCGTTGCGGTACTTATGGTCTTTATAGCCATGAAAATATTCAAGGTGGAAGCCAATATTGTGGCCCTTTCGGGAATCGCCATAGCCATTGGGACCATAGTTGATATGGGGATCATCCTTTCGGAGAACATCGTGAGACATTTGGAAATTGAAGGGAACTCCAATAATATAGATCGCACGGTCTATAAAGCGACCACGGAAGTTTCGGGGGCAATCGTGACCGCAGGGCTTACGACCATCATCAGTTTTATTCCTGTCTTTGTACTTACGGGGGCAGAGGGGAAACTCTTTGGTCCTTTGGCATTTACCAAAACCGTTGCACTTTCTGCTGCCCTGGTCACCACCTTGTTCCTCATACCTCCCTTTGCCGCCCTTGTTTTCAGAAAATATGTGGAAGGGAGGTCCATAGGCCTTGTTTTTAATGGGTTTTTGGTTTTTTTGGGTACCGCCGCCGTATTTATGGGCCACTTTCTAGGTTTGGCCCTTTGGGTACTGGCCATCGTGGGGTTCTTAAAAATATACGGTAAATTGTCGCCAAGACAAGCGGCCGTTATTACCCTTTCTTTCTGTTGTGCGTTCATACTCTTACTGTTGGCCATTTACTGGCGGCCACTCGGGTATGGTTGGAACATTTTTTTCAACTTTTTTTTCGTGGCATTGCTATGCGGTCTCGTATTGGGAACGTTTATGCTTTTTATGAAGTATTACACGCAAATTTTAAACTGGGCCCTGCGGCATAAGATGGTTTTTCTTGGTATTCCATTATTTTTTGTTACCTGCGGACTTCTCATTATGGGTTCTACGGGTAAGGAGTTTATGCCATCCTTGGATGAAGGTTCGTTCCTGTTGATGCCCTCTTCCCTGCCGCATTCGGGTACGGCGGTCAACAAAGAGGTATTACAGCGATTGGATATGGCGGTGGCCCAGATTCCAGAAGTTGAAAAAGTGTTGGGCAAGGCCGGTAGGGTGGAGTCGGCACTCGATCCCGCACCGCTTTCCATGTACGAAAACATCATTTTTTATAAAACGGAATACATCGAGGATGAAAATGGGCGCCCCATTCCCTTCAAGGTAAACGAAAAGGGAGATTTTGAGACCAAAAGCGGGGAATTTGTGGGGATGGCCAAAGGAGCCAGTAAGGAGGACCTTGTTCCAGATAGGAAAGGGGAATTTTATAGGAACTGGAGATCATCCGTACGGACGAAGGCGGATATTTGGGAACTCATAAAACAACGGACCACCCTGCCCGGGGTCACTTCGGCCCCCAAATTACAGCCCATAGAGACCAGAATGGTGATGTTACAGACGGGAATGCGATCGCCGATGGGCATTAAGGTAAAAGGACAGGACCTAGGGGAATTGGAACGTTTCGGGAAGTTATTGGGAAATGTACTGAAGGAAGTGGAAGGGGTGGACAAGGAGAGTGTATTTGCGGATAGGATAATGGGAAAACCTTACCTATTATTGGATATAGACCGTAAAAAGACGGCGCGATACGGGATTTCCATCGACCAAGTGCAGGAAGCACTGGAAGTCGCCATTGGAGGGAAGGTAATGGGACAGACCGTAGAGGGTAGGGAACGCTACTCCATAAGGGTGAGGTACCCTAGGGAACTTAGGGCCGGGCCGGAAGATCTGGAAGCCGTATATGTAAACTTGGATAATGGCGGCACCGTTCCCTTGGGAGAGTTCGTAACGGTTAATTATGAACTGGGTCCGCAATCCATTAAGGGCGAGGACGGATTTTATATCGGATATGTAGTTTTTGATAAGCTTCCAGAAATGGCAGAGCAGACCGTTATCGCGAACGCTACGGAAAAGATCCGTAAAAAATTGGAATCGGGCGAACTGCAGGTTCCGCCCGGAATGGAATATGAATTTTCGGGAACCTATGAAAACCAATTGCATGCGGAGAGGACATTGTCCTATGTAGTTCCTTTGGTGCTCATGGCAATTTTTTTGATACTGTATTTCCAGTTCCGTTCCGTGTCCATCGCATTGATGGTGTTCTCCGGCGTGGCAGTGGCATTTGCCGGTGGGTTTATCCTGATCTGGTTGTACGGACAGCCCTGGTTTATGGATTTTATGGGCATTAGGGAACTTTTTAATATCAGGACAGTGTACCTTAGTGTAGCGGTTTGGGTAGGGTTTTTGGCCCTTTTTGGCATTGCTACGGACGATGGGGTGGTCATGGCCACCTATCTGGTACAGGTCTTTAGAAAGAACGATCCAACAAGTATCGCGGAAATCAGGGAATCCGTGGTGGAGGCGGGAAAGAAAAGGATACGGCCCTGTCTAATGACTACAGGGACTACCATTTTGGCCTTGTTGCCGGTACTTACCTCCACTAGCCGCGGCAGTGATATTATGATCGCCATGGCGATTCCCGCTTTCGGAGGTATGTTGATGGCCTTGATAACCTTATTTGTGGTCCCCGTACTGTTCAGTTGGAAAAAAGAAAGAATCTTGTCGGGAAAGGGCCCATCTGTTTAAAACAGAACCTATAAAAGGAATGGGGATTGCTATGGTTGCGTACGGTTGCGGACAGTTATAAAAGAAGGGAAATTGCCAAAAAATGGTTATATTTTGGAATGATCTGGCTTACTTTATTAAGGGTCGCTAGGTGGGAAATTACATCTTAGCAATGAAAATATAAATGGACTTGAATTTATGAAAAAGAAATATGGCATATATGCGATTCTTCTGGGAATTGGCCTGGTACTGGGCTATATTGCGGCCGACAGGGATGGCGGGCACCTGCACCAGGATGGTCAAACCGCGGCTTCCTCAGAACGGTGGACCTGTTCCATGCACCCCGAGATCGTAAAAGCGGCACCCTCCACATGTCCCCTATGTGGAATGGACCTCGTACCGGTGGAAGCGGGTTCGGACGGACTGGACGTAGATCAGTTCAAACTGTCGGAAGAAGCAATGGCATTGGCAAATCTACAGACCCTAACAGTGGGCATGGCAGGAGGGCCAGAAAAAAATACCTTGGTCCTCTCGGGAAAGATAACCCCCAATAAAAGTAACAATACCATTCAGTCCGCACTTTTTGATGGTAGGATGGTAAAACTCAATGTGAGCTATGTGGGACAATATGTAAAAAAAGGGGAGCTCTTGGGCACCATCTACTCTCCCGAGTTGTATGCGGCACAGGACAAGTTGCTTACGTCGGTTTCCTATAAAACATCACATCAAAAGCTGTATGACGCCGCCAGAAACACCCTTGGCCTATGGAAGATGACGGACGAGCAGATCGATGAGGTGATCCGGACAGGAAAACCGATGATGAATTTCCCGTTGTACGCCGATGTCTCCGGTACGGTCACCGAAGTTGTAGCGGCCGAAGGCAATTATTACAAACAGGGGGATGTGCTGTTCCGGCTGTCGGACCTCGGCAGTGTATGGGCCGTTTTTGATGCATACGAAAACCAATTGCCGTTTTTGCAGGAGGGACAGCATATCCAAGTGACCTCCAATGCGTTTTCCGAACGAACCATGGCCGCTCGGATATCGCTCATTGAACCAATAGTGGACAATTTAAAAAGAACCGTGTCGGTAAGGGTATTGCTTCAAAATGGGGAGGGTTTGTTAAAACCGGGCATGTTCGTAAAGGGATCCGTGGAAACATCGTCCCCGGACCAAAAGATTACCATTCCCAAATCTGCGGTCCTATGGACTGGTAAACGGTCCTTGGTCTATATTAAAAGGGATGCAAACCTCCCAGTCTTTGAAATGGCGCAAGTGACGCTCGGCATGTCCATAGGGGACGATTATATTATTTTGGATGGGTTGGAAGTAGGTGATGAAGTGGTCGTTAACGGGACTTTTACCGTGGACGCCGCGGCCCAGCTACAGGGGAAAAAATCCATGATTTCCGGAAAATCGGCCGATAGGGACATGCCTGCCATGTCCGATGCAAGCCCCACGGTGCATCTGCATCCGGTTACGGATATTGCTTTTGGCACCATTCTACAAGAGTATACGGCACTTAAAGATCTTTTGTTCCGATCTGATTCAAAAATGGCTGCGGCCAAATCCCGTTCTTTGGCGGAGAAACTTAAGGGCATACCTCGGGAAGGTCTTGGGGAGAAAATGGGCCTTGAAATTACAAAAGCCGTTGAAAATGCAAAAAAAATGGGATCGGACGGCAGTTTAAGGGAACAGCGCGATCATTTTAAAGGCCTGTCCGCGGCCTTGGTAAACTTATCGGGGCATTTTGGAACCGATGGAAAGGAGGTATATGTGCAGTATTGCCCCATGGCCGACAACAAAAAGGGAGGTACATGGTTGAGTTTCCAAAAGAAGATAGAGAACCCCTATTTTGGCAAGGAAATGCCCAATTGTGGCAAGGTAACGAAAACATTAAAAAAGTAGGGGCGGGTAATACGGTTTTGTTATGGATGGGACTTTTCTCCAGGTCACTTTAGATTTTCCACCCTACCGTAACACCTGCTTTTGCGCCTATCGAAAAAGGTCTTTGAGTTTCAACCCATTTTTGTCCCTCAATTTTTTAAGGATCTTTAGAAATGCAATGGCCGTGATATAGGCATCGCCCAAAGCCGTATGCCTATCTTTTTTGGAGATGTCGAATTTATCGGCCAATTCGTCCAACTTATATGTTTCCTTTCTTTCGATTAGGTTGGATAGGAGCAGGGTCCTCTTGTAAAGGACCGCTGTGTCCAAAACCTTGTTCTTTAATTTGGGAAGGCCGTTCCTTTCCAAGGCCCTGTTGATCATGGTAATGTCAAATTTGGCATGATGGGCCACCACGACAGCGTTTCCAACGTATTCCAGGAAATGCTGTAGTGCCAGCAGTTCGGATACCCTTTCCATGGCACCCCTTTTAAGGATACCATGGATCTTGGCACTTTCTGCATCGTAATGATCTTGCTCTATAAATACCTCAAGGCTATCTTGCAGGGGAATGGCCCCGTTCGTAAGGCTGATCGCCCCAATGCACAACATCCTATCCTTATCGTAATTAAAGCCGGTGGTTTCCGTATCCAGTACCACGAACCTTATCTCATTGATATCGGAAGGAAGCCTTTGGTCGAAGGTCTTTTCATATGCCGTCCAGAAAGGCGGCATATCCTTGCTCTTTTTTTTAAGGAACCAGATCATCGCAGGAGTCCGGTTACTTTAAAACGTACGGAAACGAGTTCCTGTATTTCCTTGATGGTCTTAAAGGTGCGTTTCAGTTTGATCTTTTCGGCCTTAGAAAGCGATTCCAGGGCAATGAACCTACCGGAATCATTGTGCAGCAAGCCTTGTTTGGTACGGAACTTTAAGAGCGCTTTGGACGCATAGGAACAGGCCAGGTACAACTCGTGGTTGTTGGGTTCCAGTTCGGCCAGTTTCTCGTACCGTTCCGCCGTATTGCTAATGGATTTTACGGAATGGGATAATATAAGTACCCGGGCAGCATCTGTAAGGGGCATCAAGGCCCTCCTCTTCAGGTCGAAAAAATCCTTTTTGGCCCCATCCTGCTCTACCAGGAACTGTCTGAAAAATCCTGTGGGAGACGGATTCTGCAGGGCACCACTGGCAAGATGGTAATAAAAAATAGGGTAGGCCTTTACACTCTCAAATATGTACTCCGAAAGGTCATTTACCAGCGTACCGTCCCCATAGGAAATACTGTAATCAAAAAAGATGGAAGACAGCAGCACTTCATCATTTCCGGGATTGGTAATCCAATGTGAGACCACTTCCTTCCATTGGCCCAGGGCCATGCACCATTTTGGATTGGAGGCCATCATTTCCGCGGGACAATATTCATACCCTATTACAAAAAGACCTTTGGTCACTTGGGTGGCAAGTCTTAGGAAATACCCAGTGGTCTGGGCCAGTTCCTTTTCGGGCACATCCTCAAATACCAGTGCGTTGTCCTGATCGGTATGCAATAATTGTTCGCTTCTTCCCTGGCTCCCAAGTGCCAACCATGCGAACTTGACCGGTGGTTCCGTTTCCATGCGCTTAAGGGCAATTTTGATGACCTGCTTGATACAGGCATCGTTCAGTTCGGAAATGATCTTCGAGGTCAGTGTCATGGGGATATTCTGCTCCAGATATCCTTGTAACAACTGCATGATGCCACTGCGAATCGGTTTTATATCCTTGAATTTTTTGGCCCTTTTGATCGCTTTGATCAATACGGCGGGATTGTTCCCCAAGGCCAGCATCACATCATGTTTGGAAAGGATGCCCACTGCCTTGGTATTGACGGTGCCGTCCTTGGTAAGGCATAGATGGCTTATATTGCTCTTCATCATGGCCATTTGGGCCTGGGTAATGGAAAGTTTCCGGGAATAGGTTATTACGGGCGAGGTCATGATCTTTGCCGCTGTCGCCGTAATGGGGTATTCCCCTGTAACCACCTTGTTCCGTAGGTCCTTGTCCGTAATGATGCCTATGGGAAGCATGTCCCGCACTACCAACATGGCGCCGATGTTCTTTTGCGTCATGGTTTCGGCTATGGTCTTGGCCGTTGTCCTTGCCGAGCAGCTGATTACCTTTTTTGAGTATTTTACCGGTTGTAGATCGGCCAATTTTTGGTCCGAGGGCACAATCTCGCCACCCACGCCATCGCCGTAAAGTTTGCCCCGATGGCTTTTGGAATAAGGATTTCGCGTATTGGACGCAAAACTTTCGATCAGAAAATTTCCCACCTCCCTATGCTCCAAGGCGTATGGCTTAAAGACCGCTATGGGTACTGCATATAGGATGCTCTCCTCATGGGTCTTGGCCTCCATTTTATAATTTTCATTGGCGATCAACGGTCTTAACCCAAAGATATCGCCTTCGTCGCACATATCCACAATATCGTTTTTGGGGCTTTTCCGTAAGGCCACGGCCCCTTTGTGCACTACATAGAAAAAGGCATGGATATCCTCGTTCTCCGCAAAGACAACACTGTCCTTTTCCTTGTAGACGATGGTGATCTGTTCGGACAGTGCCTCAATTTCCCCGGGCGGTAAAAGGTTAAAGGGAGGAAACTGTTTTAGAAAGTCGGCCACCCGTTGCGATATGGTGTTCTTCATGGTCGGTATTTGCCATAAAGTTACTCCTTTGGGAAGTTTTCATAAAACAAAAGGACCTCAAAAAAACACACCTAAATGAACTTGTAAAAAAGATAGGTTTATTTTGATTAAGTTTTATGTTATATAATAAAACATTTTATTTTTCTTATCGTAAAGGGGTTTAAAAAGTCTTTAAATGGTTTTTCCTGATTATTGATGTGTCATAGCCTAATTATATCTATACATGTATGTAGGTTCAATTTAAGAATAATTTATTTTGTTTAAATAAATTTTAAAAACTTTAAACATTTTATAGTGTTGAATTGGGTCGGTTAAGTTACTTTTGGTGAAAACAAAAAAAAAGAACATTATGAACTTGATTAAAATTTCAATGGCCCTATTTCTATTTGGAGCCATATCGACCACAACGGGTCAATCGACCCCAAACCATTCGGAATCCATGGACTTGGCCTATATGGATGCCCCGTATGCCCCTATTGCCCAAGAGCTTACTATTGTGGGCGTAGCGGCCGGAAACCAAAACTTTGCTACCCTTGTTGCTGCCGTTAAGGCGGCCGATCTGGTGGATACATTGAACGGTACTGGACCCTTTACCGTATTTGCCCCTACGAACGATGCTTTTGATAAACTTCCGGAAGGTACGGTAGCGAACCTTTTGGAGCCTGGGAACAAAGAAAAATTGGCCGCCGTTCTTACCTATCATGTAGTAGCCGGCGAATTTGATGCGGCCACTGTAGTGGACGCCATCAAAAAAAATGGAGGAACCTTTACGGTAACCACCGTTCAGGGTGGAATATTGGAACTTGCGCTGAGTGGGGACAAGGTGCAATTGACCGATGTCAATGGTGGAACCGCATTGGTTTCCATGGCCGATGTTGCGGCCACCAATGGTATCATCCATGTAATTGATTCCGTTGTACTTCCCAAGTAATAATAGTTTCCCACTAAAGGGATATGTTTTCGTCACTTAGCTTGGAAGCATTGTTCCAAGTGGTTGGCTTATCTGGCCGTTGCTTTGGCAACGGCTTTTTTGTTTGCATTGTTAAACCCTGCCCATGGTGATCACTTTTGCCGTTATTGAAAAATACACTGGCTCGGTATCATATTTTGAGGTAATTTTGAAGCCTTTAACACAAAGTGATTGCCATATGGGGAAATTAGGAAGCTATGCAGTGGTCATTGCTGGGGTCTTGATAGTGGTATCCTGCTCGGGTAGCAAACGGATCAAAGACATCACCGGGGAGGTACTTTCCATTGAAAATGGCAAGGACGGGTATACCGCCTCCATCAAGACCGAAGAGTCCGCAGTTTATAAGGCCCTTGTGAGCAGGCCCAACCTTGGGGCGGATGGGAACTATGGCTCTATGGAGGTGGGGAACACTGTTACGGTAAAAGGGAACGTTTGGGAAATGGAAGGCGTAAAGCAACTTACCGTACGGGAAATTGTGAAGGTATCGCCCTCGTTGTCCAGCATAACGGGTACCGTTCGTTCCATTGAAAACGGAACAGATGGTTATACGGCCCTGTTAAAGACCGAAAAGGGGGAAACCTACAAGGCCCTCTTCAGTATTCCCAATATGGGGATGAACGGCAATTATCGTAGAGTGGAAGTTGGTGAAAAGGTTGTTTTATTGGGGGAAATATGGAACATGGGCGACGAAAAAAATATATTGGTGAGAATTCTGGAGTAGCTAGCGAATACCTGGAAATGCCAGATCTTAAACGGGATTGACATCTTATGAAGTTTCAAAATGAATTTTTGGGTGAGCTTTTGGGGACCTTCCTACTCGTATTGTTTGGATGTGGTTCGGTAGCCGCTACCATCCTTTTCAATGCCCATCAAGGCCTTTTTCAGATTGCGCTTATTTGGGGTATTGGGGTATCCCTTGCCATCTATCTTACCAGGCACCTTTGCTGCGCCCATCTTAACCCTGCGGTCACGCTTGCCATGGTATTGGCAAAGCGAATGTCGGCCAACAGGATGCCCGCTTATTTATCGGGTCAGTTCTCAGGGGCTTTCTTGGCCGGATATGCCCTGTTTTTTCTGTTTGCCCCTTCCATTGGACGTTATGAAGAGCAACAAGGGATCATTAGGGGAAGTATTGAATCGGTTTCAACGGCGAAAATGTTCGGGGAGTTTTATTTGGTGGGGTATGGGTCATCTTGGACTTCCATGCTGCATGCCATGGGCGCAGAGGCATTTGGCACTTTTTTATTGGTATTGATGATCTTCGCCCTGACCGAGGGGTGTAATATAGGTAGACCGGATAACGCTTTGGCCCCTGTTTTTATAGGACTTACGGTAACGGCAATTATCTGTTTGATCGCTCCGCTTACCCAAGCGGGGTTAAATCCGGCCCGCGATTTTGGTCCAAGGGTGGTAGCGTATATTAATGGATGGGGAGATGCCGCCTTTCCCGATACTACTGGAGGATTTTTCTTCGTGTATATATTGGCCCCTATGGTAGGGGCGGTCTTGGCAGGTATTTTTTTTATAAGAATATTGGAACCCCAGATGAAGCGTTCGACCCAGCCTTGCGATTGCACGGACGAAAATCCTACGAAATGATAATTCACACCTTATCGCCATATCGGACGGGTTTTTCCAAAAATGGCCATGGCCGTCCATTCAGGGCGGCCATGGCATTCCAGTATATCGGGCAAATTATTAATTGGTCTCCTTCACCACATTTCCATTGGCCGTAAAGTAAACTGTCTTTTCCCGATCCCCATCTTCCAGCTCAACCTTATAAGTGTCCTTGCCGTTTTCCCTGTGCAATTCTCCTTCGTCAAATCGATGTGGAGCATAGGTCTTGGAAATCGTCTCCCTGATAGCCTGGGGAAGGTCTTGCTCCCGCACTTCCTGCTCCATTTTAAGGACCTTTCCATCGGTGCCGTACCAAATATCCACATCTAGATGGTTTTCCTCAAATTCTACCTTGTAGTTGTCCACCTCCTTTTCCCATTCCACATCTGTGGCATTGGAGTGGTCGCTTTCAAAGGCGGACAGTAATTGTTTTGGCACTTCATTTCTGTTGAGGTCCTGTGCTTGTACTTTCAAGGAAAGGGCCATCAACAGCATACTTGTTACAATGATCTTCATAATATCCTTTTTTTGATTTTGGGGTAAAGAAAAGGCTCAAAACTGTAAAAAAACGGGAATAAAGGTTTGAGGGTCCTATTTTATAGATCCTTATCGGGTTTAGGTCATGAAAAAAAGTTACGGAAGGTTCACCTGTTTTTTTCCCAATCACACCTATGCTGTTGGAACAGGTGCTTTTTTCGGACCCTAGTGCACATATCACACCATTTCGGACGACCGCTGCCTATGATAGGGGTGTGTCTTCCAATGGGGTTTCCGGTACGGGGATGCTCTTTTTTCCCGCGATCCTAATTATATGGAATCCTATAAAACTGGCCAATATGGAGGCCAGAAGTATGCCTATCTTGGCTTGGGACACCAACATTTCATTGTCAAATGCCAGTTCGGATATAAAGAGCGACATGGTAAAACCGATGGCCGCCAAAAAGGAGACTCCCACCATGTGTAGGTTGTTCATGCCCAAGGGGAGTTGGGCCCATTTCAATTTTATCATCAAATAGACAAATCCCAGGACCCCTATGACCTTGCCAAGGATAAGTCCGCCCATGACCCCATAGGTAACCGGACTTTTTAACTGTTCCCAAAATTCCGAATTGATGGATACCCCTGCATTGCTAAGTGCGAAAATGGGCATTATGATAAAGGCCACCAATGGGTGCAGTCCATGTTCCAACCGTTGTAAAGGTGTCAGAGCCATTTTGGAATAGTTGCGAATATCCTGCAGCACATGCAGCTGACCAGGGGTTACGGTAGATCTCGGGGTAGATTTTATGTCCTTGAACTTGTCCAAGAGGCTTTCTATCTTTTTGGTAAAAAACGATTCGGACACCCTAGTGTTCGCAGGAATGGTGAACGCGGCCAGTACAGCGGCTATGGTAGCGTGTACGCCCGACATCAAAAACGCCGTCCACAGCCCTCCGATTCCCACTATTCCATAAAAGAGGGTACTGCGTATTCCTATAAGATTGGCGCTTACCAACAGGGCCAGAAAGATGGCGCCCACTGAAAGGCTTACAAAATCGATTTCCGAAGTATAAAAGAAGGCGATCACCAAAACCGCTCCAATATCATCGGCTATGGCCAGGGCAGTTAGGAAAATTTTCAAAGAAATGGGCACTTTGCTTCCCAAGAGGTACAGAATGCCAAGGGCAAAGGCAATATCGGTGGCCATGGCAATGCCCCAACCGTTGGAGGCTTCCCCCGTGCCATTAAAAAAAAGATATATAAGGGCCGGCACGATCATTCCGCCCATGGCGGCCACCAGTGGCAATATGGCATTTCGGGGACTGCTGAGCTCCCCTGCGATTATTTCCCGTTTCAGTTCCAGTCCCACCACAAAAAAGAAAATTGCCATAAGTCCATCGTTGATCCAATGGTGCAAGGTCTTTACGATCGAAAAATCGCCGAAACCGATAAAAAATTCGGTTTCCCAGAGATGATGGAAAGTCACTGCCCAAGGGGAATTTGAAAGGAGCAGTGCCAAAAGCGCAGAGGAAAACAATACGATGCCACTGGTGGTACTATTGTTCATAAATCGTTTCATGGGATCTACGATCCAAATATCTACAACTTGTTTTTTCATGTAGGAAAATCGGTTTTTGCTAAGATATCGATTCTACGTTCGGGGGGCAAGGAAGAAGCCCTATATCCACCATAAATTCCCGATGGGACAATAAGGAAAGTATATCCATCATGCCCCACCGCCAAAATTCGCTAAATTTGTGAGTGGAAAGCTCCATACCGCCTAATTTTTTATAAATGAAGATATTGATCGTTGAGGATGAAGCAGAGATGTTGCAGAACATGAAACTAAGCTTGGAAAGGGAATTGTTTTTGGTAGAAACGGCCAGTGATTATGCTCAGGCGCTCGACAAAATCGGAATATACGATTACGACTGCATCATTTTGGATATATCCCTGCCCGATGGCAACGGTTTGGAATTGTTGAAAATGTTGAAGGGAAAGGGCATTCCTGATGGGGTTATCATGGTTTCCGCAAAAGACTCCCTGGACGATAAACTATTGGGCCTGCACTTGGGCGCTGACGATTACCTCCCCAAACCGTTCCATATGGCCGAGCTGAACGCACGGGTGAAGGCAGTGCTGAGACGTAGAAAGATGCAGGGTGCCCCCAAATTGGAATGGGAAAACCTAATGGTGAGCATGGAGGACCATACCGTACTGATCGATCACAAAGAGGTGGACCTGAACCGAAAGGAATTCGATGTGCTCTTGTACCTCTTGCTCAACAAGGATCGCCTGGTATCCAAAACGGCCCTTGCCGAACACGTATGGGGAGACCATATCGATCAAGCGGACAGTTTTGATTTTATTTATTCCCAGATCAAAAACCTACGTAAAAAACTAGACCTTTATAAGGCCGATGTGGAGATAAAGGCGGTATATGGTATTGGCTACAAATTGATCGCCCGATGAAGCTGCTGAACCGTACCACCACCTATTTTGCCATACCGATGTTGCTGGTACTGGGCATATGGACGGTACTTTTCTATTATAACATGCTTGACGAAATTTACGACAGCATGGATGACGGCCTGGAAAACCAAAAGCTGTTGGTAATCCAAAAGGCCAAAAACACACCGGAGATCTTAAATACCCCACTTTTTGAGGATGGTTATTATACCATTAAGCCCATTGCTGCCATACCTTCCGGGCAAGTGGTGGACACCTATCGCGATACCTTGATGTATATGCAAAATGAACGCGATTTTGAACCGGTGCGGCTATTGGAAACGGTTTTCCAAATAAACGGATCCCACTACAAACTAAAACTGATCACCTCCATGGTAGAGGAGGACGATCTTGTGGAGGACCTGCTGTATTCCATACTATGGCTTTATTTGGGACTTTTAGCGGTGCTATTGATCTTGAACAACATCGTGCTAAAAAAAATTTGGGATCCCTTTTATACCTTGTTGTCACGCTTGGCCGACTTCCGTTTGGAAAAGGACAGGGGCATAGATCCGATCCGGTCCAACATAGACGAGTTCGTACAACTGAACACGGAGGTCCAAAAATTGGTACAGCTTTCCGTGAGCAGTTACACGGGGCAAAAACAGTTTATTGAAAATGCTTCCCATGAGCTGCAGACACCTCTGGCCATCAGTATGAATAAACTGGAACTATTGGCCGAATCCGGTGTTGGGGAAAGGGCAATGGAGAGCATCTCCTCGGTCCTGGACAATTTGGAGCGACTTGTGCGGCTCAACCGATCGCTCTTGCTGCTTTCCAAAATAGGGAACAGGAACTATCTTGAAGAAACTTCCATAGATTTTGGGGAACTCACCAAGCGGCTTATGGTCGACTTTAAGGATATGGCAGTGCATAAAAAAATTGAGGTCCACCTCAATGAGGAGGCAAAACTGCAACATTCCATGAATGGGGACCTGGCCAACGTACTGCTCACAAATCTCCTTATAAATGCTTTGGTACACGGAAGGGAACGAACGACCTTGATGATAACCATATCGAATAAAAAAATGGAACTTGCCAATTTTGGCACCGAGGGTGCTCTTGCTGCCGATGGGCTGTTTGAACGTTTTCAAAAAACGGGCAGGGGAGCCCATTCCACCGGATTGGGACTGGCCATAGCCAAGGCGGTGGCAGATCGTTATGGAATTGGGCTGCAATACCATTTTACCGACCGACATCTCTTTACACTTCATTTCCCGTAATTATAAAGAAACGGCGCATCGGTCTTTCCTGTTTTTTTACAGTTTTGTACTTTATTCTTGAGGTTATCGTACCCTAAAGGATGTTTTAAAGTTAATGGATTATCTATGACACAACAGCGTGCTAAAGGCCCTATCAAAAAGAGTAGGGTACCACTATATGCCTCCCTTATCTTAATTGGCACATTGGTCCTTGCGTATTTTTATGTGCCGGGAGTAAGGGAGTTTTTCATACAGGCATGGAATACGCTCAAGAGCGGTGATGGACCGAAGATCAAACAATGGGTCGATGGATTCGGTCTATGGGGACCTGTAGTGATTATTCTGGCGATGATCCTTCAGATGTTTTTGCTGGTCATCCCATCCTTGGTATTGATGGTTGTTTCCATTTTGGCCTATGGTCCCGTTTGGGGCAGTTTGCTGGTGTTGGCGTCCATCATTATGGCTTCCTCGGTAGGATACTGGATCGGTAGTTATTTTGGACCGGTACTGGTCAATAGGTTGTTGGGACCAAAAGCAGGGGAAAAATCGACCGGATTTCTGGAAAAATATGGGTTTTGGGCCATAATAATCACCCGTTTGAACCCTTTTCTCTCCAATGATGCCATCAGTTTTGTGGCCGGCATCTTACGTATGGGCTACTGGAAATTTACTGCGGCGACCGTTGTAGGTATAGCTCCCTTGGTAATTTTTATAGCCATTTTGGGCAAGAGTACCGATTCCTTGCGTACCGGCCTGCTTTGGGGTTCCATCATCAGTCTATTGCTTTTTGTGCTTTATGTTTATTGGGACAAAAGGAAAAGCAACAGTGCAAATGGATAAATGATCCACTGATTTGAAATTTATATTTGAGGATAACGGTTTCTTTAAACACTTTCGCCCATTTCTTTACTGGCTTCGTTTTAATTTTTGTAAATTGAAAAACAATATTTAAATAAAAACTATGTCAAGAGCAGGAGTAATTGTGGCCATTGAGGATGACATTGACGATCAAGAAATACTGGAATCCATAGTTAGGGAACTACAGGTAAACAATCCCATTAAATGGTTTCCCGATACCAAAAGCGCCTTTACATATTTACTGACCACACAAGATGATATATTCCTCATATTTTGTGACATTAACCTCCCGGGGAAAAATGGCCTTCAGTTCAAAAAGGAAATAGATGCCAATAAGGAATTAAGGAAGAAAAGTATTCCTTTCGTGTTCTTGTCCACCTTTGCATATCAAAGTGATGTAGCGGAGGCCTATACTGAAATGACGGTACAGGGATTCTTTAAAAAGGGTACCAATTATCAGGAAATGAAGGCAATGATCGCTACCATATTCGAATATTGGAAAATGTCCCAACATCCCAATACCTGAACGTGTGGGCAGGTGCCAAAGTGAGGTGGCAGTCATTCCCACACCGTTCTTTATGGGTATAGGTACAGATTATGAAACTTTTTAAGGGTTGTTTCCACGTTTTGGGTATAAAGGATTGTATTGCCCCAATGTACGCGGTCTACCGCTAATCGATATGCAGACTTCCTTCCTCGCCCAGGTCTTGGGTCTTTCCAGTAACCGCTCCGATGCCCATTTTTATAAGGCTGACAATTTTTCCATTTTTGGTATCCCAGTAACGAATATCCTGCGGTACTACTTGGATGGCCGTGAGATTTGGGTCATCGATACCCTTGAACCAAGCATCGTCCGCCTTCCCATAGTAACGCTCCAGTATCTTCCTGTCCGTCGTTATGCGGGCCTCACCATATACGGTAAGAAATTCCATTGCACTTGGTTTAGAATAGACAAGCTGGGTATTGTTATCGGCCTTTAAATGCGAGTTGTGAACGCTGTTCTTATTGCTTAGGAACCATATGGACCCATCATCGTCCACTTCTTTCGTACTCATGGGAACGCTATGTGGCGGTTTTGCCGTCAGGTCCGTTCCCATCATGGTAATATCGATGCCCTCCGCCAATTCCTTTAATTTCTCCAAGGCGCTTCGATTAAATAGATTTTTTTTGCCCATAGTTTTTTTGGGTAAATGTATACTGGAAATCATAAAGCCATTGTTCCGAACCATTACGTTATTGACCTTAAAGAAGTTTTGATGATCACTACGGGTCCGAAGAGTGGCTGTTCATATATCAGATTATTTCCCAGCATTAAATTTTAAGGTATCGGTAATGCTATTGATTTCAAACGTGACAACTGAAAATTTTTCCATTCATGGATAGCTCCAATAATTTGCTTACCATGGGCACGGGGTTATCGTGCGGGGTGAACAATACACTATATTCTTTATCACTTGGTATGCTTTAAGTATCCTAAAACCCCCTCCTGCGGAAGAGTGTATTATCCGATAACAAACGACTACAAATGTTTGTAAACGAAAGTAAGCATTTATGAACCGAATCGGGTTTGGAAGTGGTCGTAGGTTTGGGACATCGAAACATAAGAACTCGATGTAACAAACTGTTTAACCTTAAATTTTAGTATTATGAACGCACTTAGAAACAGAGTACAGTTGATCGGAAACCTGGGCGAAGATCCAGAAATCGTAACCATGGATAGCGGCACCAAACTGGCCAAGTTCCATTTGGCCACCAATGAGTCCTATAAAAATGCGAAAGGCGAGAAGGTCACCGATACCCAATGGCACAATATCGTCATCTGGGGTAAATTGGCGGATATTGCCGAAAAATTCCTTCTAAAGGGAAAGGAAGTGGTGATAGAGGGCAAATTGGTCACCCGCTCCTTTGAGACCAAGGAGGGAGAGAAAAGGTATATCACGGAAGTGCGCTGCAATGAATTTCTTATGATGTAGGTAGTATGCCCATCGTCTGCGGGATGATAGATACCTGGCCTCGAGGCCCCATGTTAATATGGCTTTTGGGATTTGCACAGCCTGTGGCAAAAGAGGGGCCTTGGCTTGGCCAATGGCCCCTCTTCCAAATGGTATACTTCCATACAATGGATGTGTCTTTACCATTCTTAAAGTGGAATATTGTTGTTCCACTTTTCTTTGCTTGGTTTCCCATATGCCATCTTCATTAAAATATTTTCAAATTTGGATATTTTTGATTTAAAAAAATACAATATTTTAACCATATATTTGTTTATATTTTAAAATCATACATTCCAAAATGCCAAACCCAAAAACCTTTACCGTACAGGAAATCGCTACTATTTTAGAAGGGGAACTTGTAGGTAATACCTCCCAGTACATTTGTGGACTGGAGCAATTAAAAAATGCCAAACCGCACGAAATGACCTTTATAGGCAGCGTGAAATACGAACGTTTATGGCAAGAATCCCAAGCTTGTGCCGCCATTGTGAACGAGGGTGTCAAAATTGCCCCGGGGGAGGGAAGGGCCTTTATCAAGGTAAAATCGGCCGATCTGGCCATGGCCAAACTTCTCGGGCATTTTGATCCGGGACCCGCTTTCCTAAAAGCGGAAATCCACCCTACGGCCGTGGTGCACGAGTCGGTAAAAATGGGGGCCGATTGTAAGATCGGTGCAGGATGTTATGTCGGCACGGGCGTGGTCTTGGGGACGGGAGTAAGGCTATATCCCAATGTCACCGTTTTTGATGACACCCATATCGGTGATCATACCACTGTGTGGAGCGGAACGGTCATCAGGGAGCGGACTCAAATTGGGAGTCATTGTATCTTCCACACCAATGTAAGCATAGGAGCGGATGGTTTTGGCTATCGTCCCAGTGATGATGGAAGGGGATTGGTGAAAATTCCGCAAATAGGGAACGTGGTCATCGGCAATGGTGTGGAAATCGGCTCCAACTCCTGTGTGGACCGGGGGAAATTCAGTTCCACCGTCATCGGGGATGGCTGTAAAATTGATAACTTGGTACAGATCGGCCATAATTCGGTCATGGGCCGTTGTTGTATCATGGCGGGACATAGCGGACTTGCGGGATCGGTCACCTTGGGCGATGGGGTCATCATCGGTGGCAGTGCTTCCATTAAGGACCATACCACCATCGCTTCCGGAGCGGTCGTAGGGGCCGGTTCGGGCGTAATGAACGATGTGGCCATGGGAAAAACGGTCCTTGGGTATCCGGCATGTGATTCAAGGGAGATGTTAAAACAATGGGTGGCCCTTCGAAAACTGGGGAAAAATTAACCCACAAAGGGAGATTGCCAAATGAGCGTGAAGCGGACGCCCATTCGGGGCGTTCAACCTCATTCTCCCTTATTCATAACCTTACTTCTGTATGGCTCTTAGGATTTTGTGCTTAACACCAAAGGCAGGCAGGCGGTTGCAAATCCCAGCCATCTGGTTGTCGATCTGTTACCTTGGTTATTTCATACACTTCATACGCTACGACACAGCTTTACAGCCTATTTATTGGAAAGTGGAACATATCATCCAAGATTTTTTAGGGCAGAACAACCCGAAGAGCACGATGGTTTATATCCCTATGCCAAGACGTGCCCAGCTCATCCACATAAAAAATTTTGTATAATTTGAGGATTTTTTTTATACCAAATTTTGGTATTTTTAAACCAAATAGCATCATAATGAACAAAAATACCTCTATATCTCTCGGAGATTATTTTGACCAATTCGGTCAAAACCGAATAAAAGAAGGTCGATTTAAAAATGTCGGCGAAGTTATACGACCTGGATTAAGACTTTTGGAAGAAGAAGAAAGTAAGGTAATTGCATTGAAAAATGCAATTCGAGAAGGAATTGATAGTGGAATTGCAGACGATTTTGACCCTAAACAACATTTGGAATCCCTAAAAGCAAAAAAACACTCGAATGGCTGAATTAAATTGACGAAGAAAGCTGTTGAGGATTTATCAAAAATTTGGGAATATACATTCTAAGTCCGGTCTGAAAATCAAGCCGACAAATATTATGAAATGCTGATTTCAAACTGTCAAGAAATTCCAGATAATCCAATTTAGGAAAAAGCTATGAAGGAATTACTGAGACGCTATTCGGACTAAAAACGAATCGACATATCATTTTCTATCGGATTTTGAATGAAAACTATGTGGAGATTACAAGAATATTACACGAAAGGACGGATTTAAAAAAGAGAATAACGGAATAAAAGACTACATTTAACGTATATAGGCTATGGCTTGGTCAGCCCAAACTGGGAAAATCCGCAGGATTTTCTATAGGCAAGTACCTGTTTGGATTGTTCCGTAACAACCAATCTATAGCTCATACCGGACCATTGTAAGCAAGTACAAAGAACCGAACAAACAATAATAACTTTAAAGCAATACTAAATGAAAAATTCGATTTTGCTGCTTTTGATTTTATTCTCTGTATCAGTATTTCCCCAAGATTCAGAATATAATGTTTCCTCTTTTCTAACGGAGGGATCAAAAGCACCAAATACCCATTACATGGGAGAAGCTTGGTTGAATGCAATTATTCACGATGACAAAGAGTTGGGTTATAATATCACAAAGGCAACCTTTAAAGCAAACTCAACCTTGGATTGGCATAAACATGGTTCTGCACAAGTCTTGATAATTGTTGATGGAGAGGCCTATTATCAGGAGAGGGGAAATGCGCCCGTAATTTTAAAGGAAGGAGATGTAATCAAATGTGGGAAAGATATCGAACATTGGCATTCTTCGACCAAGTTTAAGGATGTAACGTATTTGGCTTTTTATGCTGGGGAGCAACCAACGACTTGGACGGAAGTAGTCACACGGAAATATTATGACGAGGTAGCCGAAAAGCTAAAAAGTTATTGAGAAGCACCAAATTTTTTATGGATCAAGAAATCGCAAAAATGCATCGGTAAAATAACTTTATATAAGCTATGGCTTTGGAAGTCCACACGGGGAAAAAATGCGGGATGTTCCAAAATCGGTTTTCTCGTAAAAGGTCCGTACCAAGACATGCCATAGCTCATATATAGTTATAAAAGCCCGCCAGAAACGGTAATCCGCTCCCCGGTTATCCAGCCGGCCTCATCGGAGGCAAGGAAGACGGCCACCTTTGCGATGTCCATAGGCTGTCCCAACCTACCTAAAGGTGTTAACGGCAGCATTTGTTCCTCCACATCGCCCCCTAGGATCCCCGCATCATGGTTTCCTTCCGTTTCCGTGATCCCAGGTGCAATCACATTGATACGGATCTTTTTCGGTCCCAATTCCTTGGCCAATGCCTTGGTAACATTATCGATGCCCGCTTTCGCCGCGGAATAGACCATAAAACCGGGGACCGGGTTCAGGCTGACCGTGGAACTGATGTTCACGATGCTCCCCCCATTTTCACCGAATAGTTCCACAGCCTTCTGGATCAACAGAATAGGTCCCAAAAGATGTGTGTTTACCTGTAGATGGAAACTTTCTTCCGTAATCCCATCCAATAGCTCTATTTTAAAGACCCCGGCATTGTTGACCAAAATATGCAGCTGTCCATATGCTTTTTTGGTTTCCGTAAAAAGTCGTTCGATATCTTCCGACTTTGAAACATCTGCCCGGACCGCAATGGCGGTACCGCCATTTTGGACGATTTCGGCAACTACCTTGTCGGCATGCCCTTTACTGGAGGAATAGTTGACCACCACTTTGGCCCCTTCCTTGGCATATGCTTTTGCAATGGCGGCACCTATGCCCTTTGATGATCCGGTGACCATAGCTACTTTGCCCTTTAATCGTAATTCCATATTTCTTTCTTTTGAATATGCCACAAAGCTATTCCATATATAACCTAATGTCAAGTATGTACTTTTTTGTATCTTAGTTACCTAAAAGAATGTATTGTTGATTATCAATAAGTTATATGAAAAAGAAAAATATAGAATGTTCCGATTCCCCTACCTGCTCCGTCGATTATGCGTTTAGGCGTATCGGTGGAAAGTATAAGGGCCGTATCCTATGGTACTTGCACGAACATGCCATTTTGCGATATGGGGAACTGGGAAGGACCATGCCGGATATCACCACCAAAATGCTGACCCAAACCTTACGGGAACTGGAAACGGACAAGTTGATCCACCGAAAGGTCTACCATGAGGTGCCTCCCAAAGTGGAATACTCTTTGACGGAAATTGGACAGGAACTCATCCCTTTTATCACTTACCTGAAGGAGTGGGGAGAAAAACAGATGGAACGGGAAAAGGTCTAAGGGTAACGAAGGAAAACAGTGGGGGACATGCACTTGGGACGGAAAAAACCATATAAATTTTAAGGTTTTGCCATCCGATTCCGCTGGCATTTTTTCTATATTTAGGGAATCCCCTTTAAACCCCAACCTATATGAAAAGGATTCTTGGTCCCCTCTTGGTATTGTGCCTGCTTGGATGTGCCGGCAGTAAAAATTCTTTGTATAACAAGGAGGAAAAGGTTGTGTTCCATATGATACCTGCCATTGATACCATAGAAGATCCCAATTCGGGCGTACGGCCCTTTGGGTCCATCATCCTGGGCGGGTTGGCGGCCATTGTCCCCAATGCGATCGATATCGGCATTGCCCAGATCGGCACCGCCCTGGAGAAGGAGAGCCTTAAATACACGGCTTCCTATAGCGCCAAAATTGTGGGGGACAATTTTTACCTTGGCGCCAATGAAAAAAACGATGTTTCCAAGGTGGCCAAAAACGGACCGGGCGAACCGACCGGTGTCTTGCGTTATGGGGGCGTGCACCTACAACGGCTGGCTGCCCATAAAAAAGGGGATTCCACCTCTTCGGTAGTGGAGCTCGAATTCGCTTTTAGAAAGGATCTGGGGGGACAGTTGTTGTTCCTGGAACCGATTTTTCTTCGGGTGGACCGTACCAAGGCCAAATTGAGGAAAGGGGACGGGAACGTTGATTTAATGGTGGACCTGAGATGGAACGCTTCTTGGCTGGAGGGCAGCCGAAAATTCCAACAAAAGACCTTGGCGGAAATGTCGTACCTCTTTAAAGGGGTACAATTGAAAAAGGACTATGCCACTGGGGATACCGCCAACAACATCAAAGACCTTTTGGCTTCCCATCCCGATTATTTCCCCCCGATTCCCGTGTCGCTCTCCGATGGGGACGTACCTGTGGGATATGGCAATTTTACGCTGGAGATCATGGTGACGGAAGTGGACGATTATGGCCAACGGATAGCGGAAAAAGCTTCGGGATTCCGGGATAAGGAGTCGGATATTGCAAAGGCCTTAAAGAGTCTGCTAGATCAGTAAACAGTTGAAAATTATCATATTGCTGGACTGGTACTGTCCTTTTCACCTAGCTTATGGGGGTTATGATGCTCCGTCCCATCTTATCGGGATGTGTCAAAATTTTATTTCCGTGGTTGTTGACGTCCGATCAACCTAATTTTTTGGTTCTAAATCTGCCGTGTCTACACTAGGGTGGCAGGGCGGTTTTTCGCTTTAGCCAATTACGGTTTATCCTCGATCCGCTGCCAATGGTGGCCATAATGCGGCGAAGTGTACAAAAAATCCAATTATCGCCAAATCGGTCGGTAAAAACATTATTTTAGTACCGAACGATCTTATTTGAACCAAAATGATAGCTCTTTTGATCTTTGCAGGTATACTGCTGTTTTTAGCGATTTTTATAATCGGCATCTTTAACCGTTTCGTCAAGAACAAAAACATGGTGAAGGATGCGTGGAGCAATATAGACGTGGCCCTAAAACGCCGTTATGACCTTATCCCCAATCTGGTGGAAACGGTAAAGGGCTATGCCCAACATGAAAAGGGCACCTTGGAAGCGGTGATCCAGGCCCGAAATGCAGCAATGGAAGTCCCTTCCACCGATATCAACGGCAAGATCGATGCCGAAAACCGCCTGCAACAGGGACTGCGGGGCATCTTTGCCCTTGGGGAGGCCTATCCGGAACTACGGGCCAATACCAATTTTCTGGACCTTCAGGAAAAATTGAACACGATCGAGGAAAACTTGGAACGGAGCCGGCGTTATTACAACGGTACCGTTCGGGAAAACAATACCTATGGGGAGAGTGTTCCGGGAGCGCTCTTTGCCAGTATGTTCCGCTACGAACACTTTAATTTTTTCGAAACGGACGACATTGCCCGGTCCAATGTAAAAGTGGATTTTTCCTCATGAAAAACCTGCTTTCCGTTGCCTTTTTTATGCTGCTGTCCGCTTTGGGATGCGGACAGGACTTTACCGTCAACAACTATACGGTCGACATCCATATCAGGGAGGAGGGGCATTTTGAGGTGGTGGAAATGTACGACCTTACCTTTGAGGCCCCCAAACACGGTATCTTTCGGACCATCCGGACCCAATACGATCTACAGGATTCCTTAGGCAATCTGGGCAAAAGGAAAATAAAGATCAAAAACATACAGGTCCCCGACCATAAATTCGATGCCCCCTTTGCTTTTGTCCAACGTATAAACGACGATCTGGAAATAAAGATTGGGGACAAGGACATCACCCTTATCGGTCCACAGCGGTACGAGATCCGGTACGAGGTCCACAATGCCTTTCTTTTTCAGGAAGATCGGACCCGTTTTTATTGGAACATCAAACCCGATGGATGGGAGGCCATCTTCCATGCCATCCACTTTACCGTTCATGCCCCCAACGGGGTGACACTGAACGCCGAAAATTGCTTCGTCTATTCGGGCGAAAGCGGGACGGGAGCGGAAAGTGCCGACTTCAACCTTCGGTTTTCCCCTGGCACCGTAAGCGGGAAGAGCATTGCCTCCTTTAGGTCCTTTCCGGGGGAGAGCGTCACCGTACTCATCGATCTGCCGGTGGGTTCGGTCAAGGAAATAAAACCGTTGTGGCCCTTTTGGGACCGATACGGGTGGCTCTTTATTGTAGGGGGCCTGATCGGTGTTTTTCTACGGGTATGGTGGCAGTACGGCAAGGATGCCAAGGTCATTGCTACGACTACTTATTTTCCGCCCTCCAACATAGATCCCGCCATGGCCGGGTTTTTGATCAATGATCGGGAGGACACTTCGGACCTGATCTCGCTCTTGCCCCATTGGGGCACCCGGGGACTTATTTCCATCCAAGATCTGGAAAAGGAAGGGCTTTTCGGGAAAAAGGACACTCGATTGACCAAGTTGGCCGACCTCCCCGCGGATGCGCCCGATTACGAACGGGCGCTTTTCGACGGGCTGTTCGACGGACATGGCGATACACCCGATTCCGTATTGGTAAGCAGTCTTAAGGACCGTTTCCACACCACCATGGCCTCGGCCCGTAGCCATCTTAAAAAAGCGGCCCAGCCGTATTACGAGCCCCGTTCCAGCAAGGTGCAGAAGACGGTATATCTTTCGCTGGCCGCCGCCATGTTCGTGTTGGGATGGGTAGGACTGCAATTTTGGGGCATCTTGGCGGCTATAAGCATTATACTGACCTGTTTGGCCCTGTTGGCCTTCAATTTTTATATGGTCAAAAAGAACGCACTGGGCAATAGGATGTTATCGGAACTAAAGGGGTTCCGACAGTTTATCAAGGTGGCGGAGGTATCCAAGTTACGGATGCTGATCGTGGACGACCCCCATTATTTTGAAAGTACCATGGGCTATGCGCTGGCGTTCGGGCTCTTTAAACAATGGGCCGAAAAATTCGACGGACTGGATATGCAGCCGCCCGGCTGGTATTCATCCACCTCAGCCCAGGTCATTGGCATGCACCATTTCTCCAAATCCTTTTCCAGTTCCATGGCGGGGGCGCAGACCAATATGGTAAGCACGCCCAGCAGCAGTGGTTCCTCCGGCGGTGGATCCTCGGGCGGGGGCTTTGGTGGTGGAGGTGGCGGAAGTTGGTGATCTGTGATGTGGTTATGTGGTTAAACGGTTATGGCGTTATACGGTTAGAGGGTTATGGGGTTATATAGTTATGCGGTTAAAAGTTATCTTGTTATCCATTTACGGATTGGTCGGTCAAATAGAAATTCATTACCTTATAACCTAGCGGCGATAGCACCGATATAACCGCGTAAGCTTTCTGTTATGGCACTCTTTAGGTGTAGTTTAGTATCTTAGAATTAGCTGTGCTTATATATGTCAGCAAAAACCAAACAAACCACGTGATATGGAAAAAAAGAAACCTAGGACCGTAGCGGAATATGTGGAACAATTACCTGAAATTGCCCAGGCAAAAATAAAAGAATTGCGTTCCATTTTAAAAAAGGTGGCCCCTGATGCAAAAGAGGGTTTAAAATGGGGAAAGCCGGTATTCGAATCGGACACCATACTTTTTGCCTATTCCGCCCATACATCCCATTTGAGCTTTGTTCCTACCGGTCCGGCCTTAAAACCCTTTGAAAAGGAACTTGCACAATACCCGACCAAAAAAGATTCGATCCAATTTGTATATCAATACCCTTTGCCTGAAAATCTTATCCGCAGGATTGCCGAACACAGAAAAAAGGAGGTTGAGGAAAACGGTGCTAAATGGTACTATTGAAAAAAGGGATCCAATAGAGGACGGATCCGTTACTCTAAAGGAGTGACCGTATTTCATCCCAGCCTTCTTCACTTTTAACATATGAAAAACGGAAAAGCCCATTTAACTAAGTGGACGATTTGGTCATCACTGGGTGTGCGACCGACTTTTATGTGGAATCCACAGTTCAATCGGACGGATAAAAGTGCAGAAAACGGAACGAATACTTAAAACAATGGCGGAATTATAAGTACTTGAATATCCGCCATTTTCGCTATCTTTAACCATCACGGAATATTTTAAAAATTTATTATAGTGTAATACGAACCTTTTATAATCGACCAATTATGATAAACCGCTATAAAAATCTGGCCAAATCGTCCGCTTTGGGTTTCTTGCTTTTTTATGCCGCTTCCACCAGGGCCCAAGACGGGACCATTTATCCATTGGACGCCCCGTCCGAAGTCGCCGCCATTCCCCTCGGCACCGGCGGGGTGGATGAACAGCCGGCAAAAGAAACCTGGTTTAAGCAGTGGGGAGACCCGATGGCCCGTAACATTACTACCGCAACCCTTACGCCATTCCTGCCGGAACCCGGCAAAGCGAACGGTACGGCCGTTATTGTGGCCCCGGGAGGGGGTTTCAGATGGCTTTCCATGGGCAATGAGGGCTGGGAAGTGGCAGAAGCGCTCGCTAAGCAGGGAATAGCCGCTTTTGTACTCAAATACCGACTCTTCCCCACACCGGAACCCCTTGACGAATTTACCGCTTGGATGAACCGCCCCAGAACGGCTCCAGAACCCGCTGCCGATACCACGCAAAGCATCGCACCGTCGCGCCCACAACGGATGGATCTGTCCAACCAACTGGAGGATGCCGAGGCGGCCTACGCCATGATCCTGAAACGGGCAGGGGAGTGGGGTGTGGATACGGACCGGATAGGCATGATCGGTTTTTCGGCCGGGGCCGGCCTTACCATGCACGTTACCCTGAACTCCAAAACAATGGACCTGGCCTTTATCGGTCCCATCTACGGTGGAATGGATGCGGTAGCGGTGCCAAAGGACGCCCCGCCCATGTTCAACGTTATCGCCACCGATGATTTTCTTTTTAGGGGGCATTTTGGTGTGATCGAATCTTGGCACAAAGCGGGCATAGCTGTCGAGTTTCATCTTTACCAGAACGGGGGCCACGGTTTCGGCCTCGGAAATCCCGATCGTACCAGTAACCGTTGGTTCGATGCCTTTATGTACTGGCTGGAGGTAAACGACTTTCTTGAGGGCCGATCTGGAGAATGATAGGAACCGATTTTTTCTGATACGGTAAGATGGTTATGCGGTTAAATGGTTAAGGGGTTATAAGGCGGTTGGATTTTCGAATATTCTCATAACATTATAACCTAGTGGCGATGGCCACGACATAACCCAGTAACCTTTTGTTATGCTGTTATCTTGTTATGCAGTTACGGATTGGTAGTTCAAATGGGAATTCATAACATCATAACCTAGTGGTGAGAGCCGCGACACATCTCCCTAACTGTTTGTTATGCCGTTATCTTGATATTAAGTCACGGATTGGTCGCTTGAATCGGAATCCATAACTTGATAACCAAGCAGCTCCGCTGCGACATAACTCCGTAACCTTTGTTACGCTGTTATCTCGTTATGCAGTTACGGATTGGTCGTTCAAATGGGAATTCATAACATCATAATCTAGTGGCGATGGCCAAGACATAACTCAGGTAACCTTTTGTTATCCGGTTACGGCTTGTTCGGTTAAGTCGAGAGCTTCAACATCATAACCGAATACGACTATAATTAAAAATATACTATTTTACATCCCTTTAAACCATTTCTATGGAACCTTAAAGTTTATACTTACTTTTGCGGTCTTATTGCCCCTAACCACGCATTTCATGGGAAAGTCCTCCAATACCACCTTGATCGTCCTAGCCTTTTTTTCCATTTACGTCATCTGGGGTTCCACCTATCTAATGAACAAAATTGCGGTTTCCGAACTGCCCCCTTTTATGCTGGCGTCCATCCGTTTTACGGTGGCGGGCATCTTGATCGGCATTCTTTGCAAGATCATGGGCGTCCCGTTGCGGATTACCAAAAAACAGCTGGTGAACACGGTCATCGCAGGCTTTTTGTTCCTTGGTTTTGGTAATGGGGTAGTGGTATGGGCCCTTAAGTATGTGGATAGTGGCTTTGCGGCCTTGGAGATTTCCTCACAGCCCTTGTTGGTATTGTTGATGATGCGCGTGTTACAGGGAAAAAAAATACAGCCCATGTCGGTCATTGGGGTCGTCTTGGGCGTGATCGGGATCTACCTTTTGGTGAGCCAAAAGCAGGTGATCGGTCAGGAAAACTCCGTTGTGGGCATGGTCATGATCTTTTTCTGCCTGTTGAGCTGGGCCTATGGCAGTCTTTTTGTGGGAAAGGCGGACCTTCCCCCGAATTTTTTTGTGAATACCGGCTATCAAATGTTTACCGCCGGACTGCTCCTTATTATGGCCAGTTTTGTGTTTGGGGAGGAATGGACGGCCCCTGGCAGTTGGAGCACCTCTGTACAACTTTCCATGGTCTTGCTCATCCTGCTCGGAAGTATCGTCGCTTTTACCTCCTTTAATTACCTCCTCAAAACGGTGTCCCCCGAAAAGGTGGCCACTTCCACCTATGTGAATCCCATAATAGCCATAGGACTGGGATGGTATTTCCTGGATGAAAGGGTAAGTGTGCAGTCGCTCGTTGCGGCGGCGGTCCTCTTAACGGGGGTCTACTTTATCAATACCAGTAAAAAGCTGGTCATTTTTTCAAGATTTTCAAGTCTTATGGGCAAGAGGTCCAAGTTGTAATGGCACTTTAGTGCTATGTGCCTCCCTAAAAGCAAAAAAGCACGGGATGCCTTTCCTATGCTCTTTACCCACTAAGTGTGATTTAGTATGCCCGAACGATTGTGTCCAACTATTTTTGTTTTCCCATCCTTTCCGTGAACTGGTCATAGATGGTGGACCGCCGAACGGGCCTATAATCCCATGGGCATGGGGAGCTGTGCCCCGTCGTGGGTCCATTGGATTCGTTTGCTGTGCTGCAGGCGTTCCATAAACCGCTCTTTTCTTGATATAAACTGTGAGGTGACCGTAAGTGTTTTCATTGTATTTGATTTTGATGGTTGACGGATCAACGGAAACGTCTCTTTTCGTTCCAGACGTTGGTCCTTGATACTTCGTTTTTAAGTGCCGATTGTTTCCTGATGCTTTCCATGATGTTGTTTCTTTAGGTGGTGATCAATTAGTTGTAACGTCTTTTGCCGTTC
>TARA_R110002020_G_scaffold293535_2_pt1 | contig 142265 bp, 102 predicted proteins | sample TARA_R110002020 | Tara Oceans TARA_R110002020 (sample SAMEA4396489) | marine metagenome | biome: Westerlies Biome; feature: [MES] marine water layer (ENVO:01000295) within the mesopelagic zone...; material: water (ENVO:00002006), including particulate matter (ENVO:01000060)...
AAGATCAAGATCGAGACCACCATAAGCTTCTGGATAGGCAAGGCCAAAATAACCCATATCGCCAAATTTCTTCCAGATACGATTATCTATAATACCGGTTTCTTCCCACTCATCTATATGAGGGACAACTTCCTTTTTTAAAAAATCTTGCAAACTTTCTCTAAAGAGTCTGTGCTCTTCTGAAAAATAGGTGTTATTCATGTACCGCTTTTTGGGTTTATAAAAAATTCAATTGGCAGAGGTTGCAGGCAGGTAAAGATGTGTAAATTCAAAAACCTGAACTAATTTTGGTTGGTCGACAAATATAATTTAATTCGGTCAAATTTGTATGGCGTTATTCCCGGTATTTTATTCAATTCATCAAGGTCTTCAATCCCCTCATGCAGCAGCCGGTAATCTACTATTTCTTTTGCCACGTCAAAAGTGATGTATGGCAGCGTAGAAAGATCTGAAGCGCTGGCGGTATTCACATTCATTATTTCTATTTGTGGCTCATTTATAACTGTGTATTTGTCTTTTATAGCATAAACCACCTTATTTGGCACCCCGTAAACATCAAATAATTGATTATCTTCTAAGAAGCCACCTATACGTTTCCTAAAATACAGAATATCACGCGCTGCTTTTTGGGTCATCCCATCAATACTCATCAATTCATCATGCGTAATTTTATTGAGAGCTTTCTTAGGATTTTCTTTGCTGGTAGTGGCAGATTTATTTTTTGAAGTTGAATTGGTCACCCAATCCGGAAACTTAAAATATGGTGAAATATCGGCTAAAAGTGAGTCAGAAACGCCTGTAACCTGCTTAAAATCGGCAGCAGAGTTGATCCAGTTATCGGTTTCGCGAAAGCGATGCAGTTTATCAATTTCTTCAGGAGACATCCCTAAAGTATATCCTTTGTAATCGCTAATAAAATTGGGATTAAACGGGTGAAAATCGGGTTTTTCAACCTGTTTTTCGGCTGATTTTAAAGAATCTATCTGCCGCTGAATTGTAACTATCCGCTCTTTATTATAATCTACTTCTGGCGAAAAATCAACCCATATATAAACAGCAAGACCTGCAACAATGAGTATGATCAAAATCAAAATCCCACTACGCTTCTGGACATCCATAAGCAAGTGGGATTTTAAAGACATTTTTAATCGTGGTTTATATTTCTTTTACTTCTTTGCTTTCATGATCTATAGAAGCATTCATCTTACCTATTTTAATGGCATTGAGGTATTTTCTTAGTTCCTTTTTAACCTTTGGCGAAAGCAGCAACAGACCAATTATATTGGGAAATACCATAGCAAAGATCATCGCATCAGAGAAAGCGATAACCGCACCAAGACTTGAAGATGCTCCTACGATAAGGAATAATAAGAATAGAACCTTATAAACAACATCAGAAGTTTTTCCTTTTCCGAATAAATATTTCCAGGACTGAAGACCATAATATGACCATGAGATCATAGTAGAAATTGCAAACAAAATAACTGCGATAGTAAGTACTATAGAGAAATAAGGTATTGCAGAATCAAAAGCTACAGAAGTTAGATCTACACCATTTATGGGTTGATTTGTAGCATTAAGCATTACATTACTTGCAGCATCAAGATTACCATAGGTAAATAAGTTGTGCTTTGCGTTTGTAATAACAATTACAACAGCAGTCATAGTACAAATTATAACTGTATCTACAAATGGCCCAAGCAGTGCAGTTAAACCTTCACTTGCCGGGTAACGAGTTTTTACTGCAGAGTGTGCAATAGCCGCAGACCCAACACCAGCTTCATTAGAAAACGCCGCACGTTGAAAACCTACAATTAAAACCCCTACTACACCACCAAAGGCTGCATTAGGATTTATTGCACCTTGCCAAATCTGGTTAGCAGCGTAAGGTATCATATCATAATTGATACAAATAATTATTAGACCTGCCAGAATATATATGATAGCCATAAAGGGAACCACTTTTTCAGTAACAGAACCTATTCTTTTTATACCACCTATAATAACAAGACCAACGATTATTGCCATTACAATACCGCTATAAAGACCGGCATTAGGATTTTCCCACCCCATCATCTGGATCAATTGAGAAGCAGCTTGATTAGACTGAAACATGTTACCCCCACCAAAGGAGCCACCTATACACATTATTGCAAAGAATACGGCGAGAACTTTACCAAGACCGGCCATACCCATTTCTTTTAGACCCTTAGACAGGTAATACATGGGACCACCGTAAGTTTTACCTTCTTCATCAACTTCACGGTATTTAACACCTAAAGTACATTCTGTAAATTTTGAGGCCATACCTAAAATTCCGGCTAGTATCATCCAGATCGTTGCACCTGGACCACCCAATGCTATTGCTACGGCTACACCGGCAATATTCCCCAGACCTACAGTAGCAGAAAGAGAAGCGGTTAATGCCTGAAAGTGAGTAACCTCACCGGGAACTTCACCAGTTAAGTGAATCGTATCTTTAATTTTTCCATCTTCAACCACGATTTCCTCATCTGCGGGAACATGATGATCTAGTTCATCATATTTACCAGAAGCAGTTTTTAATGAGGTTTTGGTATACATAAAGTTTACCCCTTTAAAATAAATAGTAAAGAACATCGCACCTAATAATAAAAGAATAATTACGATGGGCAGATCTTTACCTGCAATTTGTACAGGGTAAAAAATTAAGTCTACTATGGGAGTTGTATATTTTGCAAAAGACTCATTAATTGATTCGCCTAAACTTTGACTTTCTTGGGCAAAACTGAAAAAAGGAAATATTAAACAACAAATCGAGAGTATAAATTTATTCATGAGAAATTCTGGGTTATTATATTTTTTAGATGAAAACGGCAAGATGCTAAAAAAATAGTCTGCTTCAAAGACAAAACCAGTTAAAATACTCAATCGATAGAGAATGATGCGAAATACAATTCAATTTTCTACAAAAAAAATCCTCAATAAATTGATAATTAGTATTAACCTTTAATTAGCAATTTACTGAAGAAATTAATATATAGTTCCCTATTTATAGAAATTCTGCTATTTAATAGCAGCTTCTTTCAGCTTTATGGCAGATAAATAGCGTGTGAGTTGTTGTTTTACCACCGGAAAGAGGAAGAAAAGACCTACCATGTTAGGAAAAATCATCGCAAAAATCATCGCATCAGAAAAATCCCAGATCGATTTCATGTTTGCTGCAGCCCCAATTACAACAAAAGTCAGAAAGAGTAATTTATAAACGAGATCAGCGGTTTTCCCTCTGCCAAAAAGATATTTCCAGGCCTGTAAACCATAATACGACCAGGATATCATAGTAGAAACAGCAAAAAGAACAACTGCGATTGTTAGAAATATTTGAGAAAATGGAATAAACTCAGCAAAAGCTTTTGAAGTAATTCCTGCTCCTTCGTATGACATACCATCTATAATAACTGCTCCAGAGCCATCACCTCCATATTCAAAGGCACCATTAAAATTAAAAATGATAATAACAAGTGCGGTCATTGTACAAATGACCACCGTGTCTATAAAAGGTTCAAGAAGTGCAACCAGACCTTCGCTGGCAGAATATTTTGTACGTACTGCCGAGTGTGCAATAGAAGCAGACCCTGCTCCTGCTTCATTAGAAAAAGCAGCTCGCTTAAAACCAACCAGCAGCACACCTATTATACTCCCAACACCAATAGCTCTGGGATTAAAAGCTTCTTCAATAATCAATGCAATTGCATCATCCATCAACCCGATGTTGGCCAGTACAATGTAAATACAAGCCGCCAGATACATAATCGCCATAAAAGGAACGATTTTTTCGGTTACAGAGGCGATTCTTTTAATACCACCTATGATCACAATTCCTACTAAAACGGCCAGAACTATCCCTATCCAGAATCCTGCACCCGTACTTTCAAGATTGAATAATTCTTTTAACACAATAGTTGCCTGGTTAGACTGTGCTGCATTACCACCACCAAATGAGCCGCCTATGCAGAAAACAGCAAATAGAACTGCGGCAATTTTACCAAGAGTTGCAAAACCTTTTTCTTTTAAACCTTTTGTTAAGTAATACATAGGCCCGCCATAAATAGTCCCGTCTGTACCCACATCACGGTACTGAACACCAAGAGTACATTCTACAAATTTGGTCGACATACCCAACAGACCGCAAATGATCATCCAGAAAGTTGCCCCGGGACCTCCCAGTGCAATTGCCAGAGCTACGCCCGCTATATTTCCATTTCCTACGGTACCAGAAACCGCAGTCGCCAGAGCCTGAAAATGGCTTACTTCTCCTGCAGAGCTTTCGTCACGAATTGTATCGATAATATCACCGTCTATAGCGAGGTCATCATCAAGACTTTCTATATGAGATTCAAAATCTTTAACGGTATTCATATCAACACCATTTGCGATACCCTCTTCTCCATATAATATTTTAGCACCATGATTCTCTATATCTTCATATTTGCCTCGTACTGTTTGTATGGCGCGCCAGAAATATCTAAAATTTGGGAAACCAAAATAAACCGTAAAAAAGAGCGCACTAAAAACAAGAAGTATCAATACGAACGGTGTATCAAAAACTGTAAAGAATATTAGTTTTGAAAAGAAATTTGAAACAGGAGCAAAGGCTTGGTTTATTTGCTCATCGATACCTACCTCTCCTGTCTGTTGTGCAAAAGAAGATATTGTTGCACACAGAAATACCAATAGAAAAAGGGATTTTTTCATATTTACCAGAATAATTTAGTTAATGATTCAGAAGTTGATGAATTTCCAAAATCACTCTGGTGATCCCAACTTTAGCTCAATGTAAACATAATATTAAATCGCAAATTCTTTATGTAATTTTTTTATTTGTTCAGGCCTGCCTATCACTATCAGTTTTGAATTCATTTCTATTAATTGCGAAGCTTCAGGATTGATGATATAATCGCCGCTGGGAGATTTATATCCTATTATAGAACAACCTGTTTTGTTACGCAGATCAATATCCCGTATTGTACGATCCCGATTATCTGGGCACACCGCTTCATAAGTGATTTCCTGCACGTTAACGCTACCTTCTGTCGACACCTGTAGATTGTCTAAAAATTCAACAAGATCAGGGACAACTACCAGAGAGGCCATGTGATCACCTCCTATCTTGTCTGGCATAATTACATTGTCTGCCCCGGCAAATTTTAATTTTTGATAAGTTGTTTCTTCAGAAGCGCGACTTATTATTTTTAATTTAGAGTTGATCTGGCGGGCAGAAAGAACAACAAACAAATTATTAGAATCGTCTGGTAAAGCAGAAATAAGTGTAGAAGCTCGCTCTACTCCCGCCTTTAATAAAACCTCATCTTCATTTGCGTTGCCTCGCACAAATAGAACATCTTCAGTTTCAAATCTGTCTGCAATTTGATCATTACGTTCAATAATTACAAAGGGTTTACCGTAAGTCATGAGTTTTTGCACAGCTTGCTTCCCATTACGACCATAACCCACAACTATCACATGACCTGAAAAACTATCTATCTTCTTTTGCACTTTTTTCTGTTTTAAAAGTTCGTAATTACTTCGGCTTAAAATATATTCTGTAATAATTGTAATTGCATAACCCAATGTGATAACGCTCGTAATAATAAGAAAAACAGCAAACATTTTCCCACTATCATTTAAAGGTTGCACCTCACCATAACCTACAGTACTTATGGTTATAATGGTCATGTAGATAGAGTCTATCCAGGAGTGATGAGCAAATACCCTAAAACCAAATATACCTACAGACACCATTCCTAATATAGAAAGTAACGCGAGATATATTTTAAATCTAAAAAGCTTTAGCATAGTTTATAGATCAAATACAGAAGAACGTTTTGTGTAAACCAGATCTTTTAATTTTAGCCAGAATGCGAGCGTAAGATATATAGCAAAACCCAATCCCATTGTTGCAAAAGACAGATAAATGAAGAATAGTCGCACATTCTTTGTACGTATTCCCAGGCGGTCTGCCAGACGTGAGGACACATAGAAGCCGTTGCGCTCAAAAAAATGCCGAATAGCGTAAATTAATTTCATCGCTTGCAAATTACTAAAATTAAGCTTGCATTATTCTTTCGCTGATTGCGAAATCAAATAGTTACCCACAGCACAATGCAGGCATCTATTTACATCACAATAATGTTTCTTTAAATGCAAAAGTGCCTGGGAGTTGAGTGCATGATCGTCAAGTTCTCTTAGATTTTTAAAACCCTCAACAATACTATTCTTTTCCGCTTTAAGAGACATGATTAGCTGTAAGAGATCAGCTTCTTTATTTAGGTTCATGTATTTAGAATACGCAAATTGAATAGGAATAATAGTATTTATAAGTAAAAGATCGACAAATGAATTACTTAGTCTTTTCGCTCTTGGCGAATGACTTCTCCCAAAGTTATAATGAGTTTTCCAATATCCTGAAACATGCACATCAAACAAATCGTAACTCTCTTTTTTAGTTGTTATAGCTACGGCTTTTTGAAAAAGCTGTGATTCTTTCTCATATAAATTGGCCAATTGTGATAGCCTGATAGTTGGAAAATTAGGCGGGCGAAGTTTAAAATATTGAATAGGAATGGCGTTTTCATCAACTGCATATTTTGACTGAATGAATCTGTATTGTTCTTTCCAGAGCTTAATTTGTCTTTCTGCATCGTCCTTAGGCAATAAATTGTTCACTCCTAAAAAGAGTGCTTCTAATGCGCCGGTATTATTAGAGATTTTACGAATGACAGAAAAAGGAATCTTCCCCGCCATATCAGCAAATGCCTGCGCATTGATCTTAGTACCAAAATTGCGCGCCAGCATTGTAAAGAGAACCGCTTCCCAATCGTTATTAGAAGCTTTTAGCAGCTTTTCTATAAAAAGTACTTTCTCTTCTAAACGGTCGATATATTGACGTTCTAGCCAGTTTTTTAGTAGATATTGGGGGATTTTTTCAAAATCATTTTCACAGTTTATAAATTGATATTTTTGCTCATAAAATAATTTTCTATAACCTGTAATAAGCTCCGGGTTTACATAATTTTTTAAAACCAGGGTGGTTAACTGCAGATCGTTTGGGCCATACACTGGCGTATCGTCTTCCCATACCACATGTAGTATAACATTATCATAAGCGCGATCTTCCTCATGTTGATGCGCATACCAGCCAGATGATTTTAAATGTATCTCTACATTTCCCGCCCATAATTGATCATCGATTTTTAACTGTGCATTCAGAAAGTCTGGCCCGGCCAGATGATTGTGCGCACCGCTGTTAATTAAGGTTATTGATTCTCCTGAGGTTGATTTAGCTTCCGCGAAAGCAAACTTTTTATATTTCCATAAATAATGAAGAAACTCCTCTTTCATTTTTTAAAGTTATAAGAATTTAGCATAACCTTAATAACAATTTGCTGTTGCTTTGGTAATTTTAAAACAAAAATCAACTAACTATGAAACGATTAAACCTATTATTCATCGCTCTTCTGGCTATAAGTATGACTTCTTGTGGTAACAGAGAAACACAAAAAGATGAAGACGAAATTCAATTAGAAGAACAAGATAACATTAGCACTCAGTATGAAAAAGCGATAGTAGATGAAATGCCATCTGCAGATGATCAAAACGAGATCAATGAGGCTAAAGGTGTCATTAATGATTATTATGGTGCTTTAGGCAGAAGCCAGCCACGTGATGCTTATGATCTAATGGATCCCGGTAGTAATCGTGGTTCATTTTCAGAATTCTCAGAGAAGCAGTCTAAATATGAAAATATTGAAGTAAGCTTTACAGACGAGAAACCCACAGTAAGTGATATGGGTAATAATTATTCTGTAAAAATGCCAATACGTTATACCGGAACAACTGCGCAGGGTAATCAGGAAACCTATAGCGGTACAGCAGAACTTATGAAACAAAAGACAGACGACGGTGAATACAGAATCACTTCTCTGGATGTTAAACGTGAAGATTCTTAAAATTTAATAATAAGAATAACAAAAAAGGCTGCTTCTTAAGCAGCCTTTTCTATTATTTAAGCTCACTGGCCGGTTTTTCATCTAAATAACCCATTTTTTTCATCCATTCATCATTGTACATTTTGCCTACATATCTACTACCGTGATCATGGAAAAGAACCACTACCACATCGTCTTTAGTAAATTTATCTTTTAGCTGAAGTAATCCTTTTATCGCAGCACCAGCCGAATTACCTAAAAACATACCTTCTTCTTTTGAAAGACGCTGTGTGTAGACCGCAGCATCTTTATCAGTCACTTTTGTGAAACCATCAATAATCTCAAAATTTACATTCTTAGGTAGAATATCTTCGCCTATACCTTCGGTTACGTAAGGATAAATTTCATTTTTATCAAATTCTCCGGTTTCATGATATTTTTTAAAAACTGAGCCGTATGTATCAACACCCCAAATTTTAATATCAGGATTTTGTTCTTTTAAATATTTCCCTACTCCTGAGATTGTACCACCGGTGCCTACGCCAACTACAAAATGTGTGATCTTTCCATCGGTTTGTTTCCAGATCTCGGGACCGGTGCTTTCATAATGGGCTTGAGTATTACTTAAATTATCATATTGATTGACATACCAGGAGTTGTCAATTTCTGTCGCTAGTCTCTTAGCAGTAGAATAATAAGACCGTGGATCATCTGAAGCTACATCTGTGGGACAAACAATCACTTGGCTCCCTACAGCCTTGAGTATGTCCATTTTCTCTTTGCTCTGCTTGTCAGACATTACACAGATCAACTTGTAACCCTTCACGATTGCTGCAAGCGCTAGGCCCATCCCCGTATTTCCAGACGTGCCTTCTATAATTGTCCCGCCGTGTTTTAGTAGTCCTTTTTTCTCGGCATCTTCAATCATTTTTACAGCCATTCTGTCCTTTACAGAATTTCCCGGATTAAAGGTTTCATATTTAGCAAGCACAAGACAAGGCAGCTCTGCGGTGAGTTTATTCAGTTTAACAAGTGGCGTATTTCCTATCGTGCCAAGGATATTTTCAACATAATCCATAAATGTTTTTTTAACAGCTAAATATACCTTTTCTTCTTCGGAAGGTAAAAAATGAGCTGTTAATCAAAATCTAAATCCGGAATTTGAGGATTACCTTAAAATTGGTTTAGCTAGATGTAAAAGGTGTATTAATCAAACTTGATCGTCTTGACCGGAGAAATTTTGGTAATAATATAAGAAGGTATCAGCAGCATTGCCGCACAAAGAATAAAAGTCCCAATATTTAATAAAAGGATGTATCCCCAATCTAAATAGACCGGAGCTTCAGTTACATAATATGTTTCCGGATTTAAAGAAATCACACCAAAGTATTTCTGGATAAGGATTAAGCCTATCCCAATTATATTCCCCCAGAAAAGTCCCTGTATAACCAGATAAAGCGCATTGTACATGAATATTTTTCTGATTGTCCAGTTAGAACTTCCCAGCGCTTTCAAGATACCCACCATTTTTGTGCGCTCCAGAATAAGAACAAGAAGCGCAACAATCATATTGATACCTGCCACAATGATCATCACTCCTATTATTAATGCGATATTGAAGTCAAAAAGAGACAGCCACTCAAAAATTGAATAATATTTCTGCGTAATGGTCATCGAGTTAAGCAGCGAACCCGTATTTGCATAGACTTCATTACCTATTTTCTGTAGATTATTAAAATCATTGACGAAAACCTCAAAAGCGCCCACTTCATCATCTTCCCATTTATTTAATTTCTGAATATGCCTTATATCTGCAAAAAGATAACTCTGGTCAAACTCCTGAAACCCGCTGTCATAAATCCCTACAATATCAAATCGCCTGTTTAAAAATCCGCCGTCTTCCTTTAAAAAATAGACAATTACCTTGTCATTATTTTTAAAACCCAAACGGTCTGCGAGATACCTGCTTATAAGAATTTCTGTATTTAGTCCATTAGAATAATCAGGAAGTCTGCCGGCCACCAGAAATTCTTTCATGTATTCCCAGCGATAATCTGTACCAACACCTTTTACAATAATTCCTTCAAAATCTGTTTCGGTACGAATCACTCCTGCCTTTGTAGCCGTTCCCTGAATGTGAGTGACCTGCGGTACAGCGGTAAATTTTGGGTAAAAATCCTGTTTGGTAGAAATAGGATTCAGCGTGATATCGCTGTTGTTGCCATCAAAGTTTGAGATTATAATATCACCGTTAAAAGCAGAAACTTTCTCGCGTATCTTTTGCTGAAGCCCCACGCCCGTCGCAATAGTGATCATCATCATGACAACTCCCAGAACAATGGCGATAATCGCTATTTTAATTATAGGGGTTGAAGCAGTACTTTTATACTTTCCAGCCTTAATTATGCGTTTGGCAATAAAATATTCAAAATTCAATCGTCCTATGGCGTTACGTTTGCTCAAAAGTACCGTTTTTTTATTTCTTCTTATTCTGTTTTCATGTGCCAATAAAAGTGCTACTGGTTCCGCTTCTGCGAAAAATACACAGGCTCACAAAACCTTAAACCAAAAACCAGAAACCTTAAACCCAATTATTCTTGGTGCAAATCGCACTGATAAATACCTCCCTTTTTTGCATGAAAAACGGGTAGGAATAGTAGGAAATCCCAGTTCACTTATTCTCGCTAAAACTTCCGCTCAAGGCGCAAAGCTATATACGCATCTCGTAGATTCACTTCTAAGTCTAAACATAAATATTGTAAAAGTATTCTCTCCCGAGCATGGTTTTCGCGGAACCGCAGATGCCGGTGAAACTATAAAAGACGGTAAAGACGCAAAAACCGGTTTATCCGTGGTTTCACTTTACGGAAAAAATAAAAAACCCACCCAAGACCAACTTAGCGGAATAGATATTCTGGTATTCGATATTCAGGATGTAGGTGTACGTTTTTATACCTATATCGCCACCTTGCACTACGTGATGGAAGCTGCTGCCGAAGCTAAAATCCCTGTAATTGTTCTTGACCGCCCAAATCCCAACGGAAGTTACATTGACGGCCCGGTTATGGAAAAAGAACACACTAGCTTTTTAGGCATGCATGCCGGCGTTCCACTTGTTCACGGGATGACAATAGGTGAATATGCGCAAATGATGAGCGGTGAAGGCTGGTTGAGTGATTCTTTAAAATGTGACCTTACCGTGATCCCATTGGAAGATTACAATCACGCCCTGGCCTACTCGCTTCCTTTAAGGCCATCGCCCAATTTACCTAATGATAAAGCAATTAATCTCTATCCCAGCCTAGGTTTACTTGAAGGTACAAACCTCAACGCCGGGCGTGGTACAGATATACAGTTTCAGGTTATTGGTTCGCCGTACTTACCGGAATCAAAATATCCGCTTATTTATACCCCAAAACCCAATTTTGGGGCTAAAAATCCGAAATTTAATGGTGAGATCTGCCACGGGATCGATCTGCGCGACACACCAAGATTAAACGAAGTAAACCTTAACTGGATTATTGACGCTTATAACAACTACAGCAAGAAAGATGTATTCTTTAATACAACCAACTTCACCGCTCACGCGGGAACTGCAAAACTGCAGCAGCAAATAGAAGCCGGTTTAACCATGGAGGAGATAAGACAAAGCTGGCAGGCAGATCTTGATACTTTTAAAAAAATAAGGTCTAAGTATTTAATTTATAAGTGATCATCTAATCTGTCCCCATAATAAATCAACAACCTGGGGCAAGCGCGCAAGGTGTGAACATTGCTAATTCTTATTTTCTCAGAAATCTTTGGGAACATTGAGAAGATCGCTTTAACCAACTTAATCGGGTACTACTCAATCTTAAAAATAAAAGCAATGAAGACTAATCTACGTATGCAATTTCTAATAGACAAAGAAACTACTTCTATTATTGTAAAAAGAGAATTTAAAACACCTCTGTCAAGCGTGTGGTCTGCGTGGACAGAACCAGAAATTCTTGATCAATGGTGGGCACCACGACCCTGGAAATCACAAACAAAAGTAATGAACTTTGTAGAAGGTGGAAAACGCTTATATGCAATGGTAGGACCTAAGGGAGAAGAGCAATGGTGCTTAGTAAATTACACTTCTATCACTCCCAAAACAAATTTTAAATATCACGATGCTTTTTGCGACGCAGAAGGAAATATAGATACGAAATACTTTCCTGGTTCACAATGGAATGTTGACTTTACAGACCATTCAGATTCTACTTTTGTAAATGTTACAGTAAAGTACAATTCGCTTGAAGATTTGGAAAAAATAATCCAAATGGGCTTTAAAGAAGGATTTATTATGGCCATGGAAAATCTAGACGAATTATTCATAAATAAGCATTAATATCCCGTCATTTCTAATAAAATCAACTTCAACAGAAGAAGCTACTCATTGCGCTTAAAAATTTAAAAAAGCCATAACTTCTTCTGTTCAACTTCACAAATTCTTAACCGATATTTGCACCCACAGCTAAACAACCAATGGAGCAAAAATTAAAGCAACGTATCGCACTTAGTGTTTACTTTTTTCTTTCAGGATTTTGCTTCTCTACGTGGGCTTCTCGCATCCCTACCATTAAAACTATTTTTAATCTAAATGATGCTGAGCTGGGTAATTTACTACTGGCAATGCCGGTAAGTTCATTGATTGGTCTACCCATTTCAGGATGGTTAGTATCGCGCTTTGACAGTAGAATACCTCTGCAGGTAGCATTCCTCTTTTTCTCTATCGCATTAATAGTTATTGGGGTTTCAGACAGTTTGTATCTTTTAATTCCTGCTGTTTGTGTTTTTGCATTCTGTATGCGTATTCTCAACATTGCGATGAACACGCAATCTATCACTTTACAAAAAGTGTTTCCACGAAAAATTATAGGGTCTTTTCACGGTATCTGGAGTAGCGGCGGCTTACTTGGCGTAGGTTTTTCTACCCTCATGGTAAAATGGGATACACCCATGCGTTATCATTTGTTGAGTGTAGCTCTTTTTACCTTTGTTACCTCAATATTAGCCTATAGATATCTTATTACAAATGACAGATCGCCGCAGGGTAACTCTATAAAACTAGGCAAACCAGATAAGTTTATTTTATACCTCGGGCTTATGGTTTTCTTTGCCGCGGTTTGCGAAGGTGGCATGTTCGACTGGAGCGGCGTTTATTTTAAAGAAGTTGTAAAAGAGGAGATATTTACTCTGGGTTACCTGATTTTTATGATATTTATGGCGCTTTCTCGCTTCTTCTCAGACAGGGCTATTGAGAAAATAGGTCTTGAAAAGATGTATGTTATTAGTGCAGCTCTTATTTCTACCGGAATACTCACAGTTATTGTTTTCCCTTATTTCTGGCCGGCAATTGTAGGTTTTAGTGTCGTGGGATTAGGTGTTGCGGCTATTATCCCGATGACTTTCAGTCTGGCAGGGACTTCAGAAAAATATTCTGCCGGGATGGCAATTTCTATAATTGCGACTTATGGCATTGTAGGAATGCTTTTGGGTCCGCCTATTATTGGTTATCTGGCTCATCTCTTCAATCTAAAAGTTTCTTTCTTACTTTTTATGACTTCGGGATTGATGCTAATACCAGTTTCTCAGTTATTTTTTAGATATCAAAAAAGAGTAAAATCTTAATCTCATCAATCTTTCTTTCACTCTAAGTTTAAATACTTAGGCCGAAAATTTTATCTTTAGAAAATCATTCAGGATAAGCCTGTTGATCAACCCTTCTAATTATAACCCTATGAAACTAATTACCCGCACGTTAATAGTTGCTGCGTTGTGCGTTCCTACCCTAATTTTTGCTCAGGAAGATCCTGTCATTAAAAAAATTCAGGATGAAGAAAATTCAAATTCTCAATTAAAAGTACTTGCTCACGAGCTGCTCGATGTAGTTGGTCCTCGATTAGTGGGTACACCTCAAATGAAAAATGCGCATGATTGGGCTGTTGCGAAATATAAAAGCTGGGATATACCTGCCGAAAATCAACAATGGGGAACCTGGCGCGGCTGGGAACGCGGAGTAAGTCATATAGATCTTGTGAGCCCGCGCGTGCAAACTTTGGAAGGTCGCCAACTGGCCTGGAGCCCGAGCACGGGTAAAAAAGCGGTTACTGCTGAAGTTGTTCTTTTGCCCGAAGCTACTGATTCCATTGCTTTTAAAAATGCTATTTCTGCAGTGAAAGGAAAATTTGTTCTGGTGTCTATGAAGCAACCTACTGGTAGACCAGATGATAACTGGGAAAAATGGGCAACACAAGAATCGTTTGAAAAAATGAAGAAAAACAGGGATAGCCTTCAGGAAATCTGGGATACTAAAATAAAGAACACCGGTTACACCTCAAGAACATTACCTGTTGCATTAGAAAAAGCAGGAGCGGCGGGAATCGTTTCTTCGTATTGGTCAAGAGGTTTTGGTGTAAATAAAGTGTTTTCGGCTTATACAAAAGAGATTCCCACGATCGATCTGGCTTTAGAAGATTATGGCCTGCTTTATAGAATGGCAGAATATGGTGATAAACCTGAGATAAGTGTCGTAGCTCAGTCTAAAGAGTTGGGTGAAGTGCCAACTTTTAATACCATCGCTCAAATTAAAGGCACAGAAAAACCTAAAGAATATGTCATTCTTTCTGCTCATTTTGATTCATGGGACGGCGCTACCGGTGCGACAGACAACGGCACAGGAACTCTAGTCATGATGGAAGCTATGCGTCTTCTCAAAAAGATATATCCTAACCCAAAGCGCACAATTATGGTAGGTCACTGGGGAAGCGAAGAAGAAGGTCTTAACGGTTCACGTGCTTTTGTAAAAGATCATCCTGAGATCGTAGCAAATGTGCAGGCCGTTTTTAATCAAGATAATGGTACAGGTCGCGTAGCCACAATTTCAGGTAACGGATTTTTAAATGCTTATGATTATTTAGGCAGTTGGTTATATGCCGTTCCTGACGAAATTAGCGACGAAATTGAAACTAACTTTCCCGGTACACCCGGGCGTGGCGGTTCAGATTATGCATCTTTTGTCGCTGCCGGTGCACCTGCTTTCAATTTGAGTTCGCTAAGTTGGGATTACTGGAATTATACCTGGCATACCAACCGCGATACCTACGACAAGATCGTTTTTGATGACTTACGCCAAAATGTGATTCTTACAGCAGTTCTTGCTTACATGGCGAGTGAAGATCCTGATACAACCTCACGTGAACAAGCAGTTTTACCCATGAGCCGCAGAACAAACAGCCAGATGATCTGGCCAGAAGCTCGTGATGCTACTCGTAAAGGTGGTCTTGACGAAGATTAAATCCTCCCTCAGATTTCTCGATATTATTGATTAAATATCAAACCGAAAAAGCAGCAAATCAACCGATTTTGCTGCTTTTTTATGCGATTTTTTAAGCTTTGCTAAATACTTTTCGTCCTGCTGAACTTGTTTCAGCATCGCACCAGGTTAAAAAGTAATTAGGATAAGACCCACACTTCGACAGGCTCAGTGTGACAGTTCCAAAGTGAAGCTACCTTTATAAAGTATTGAGATATTTAAAGTTGTTTTATCTCTTCAAGTTCTTCAGGAGAGACTGTGAGCAGTCCCGGTTTTACAAGTCGGGAAATCATGGTGCGCCAGTTTTCTTCTTTTGCGAAAATTGATTTAAAAATAGGTTTTGCTTCTTCTACCCTACCGCCGTTTGCAAGAGCAACAGCTTTCCAGAATTTCATCTCCAGATTATCAGGAAACATAGTTTCTGCTGTACCGTATTCTTCAAGAGCTTTATTCATATCGCCGGCTTCTACGGCAAGATCTCCCCTATTCATAAATTCATAAGCTCGTGCCGTTTTTAAAAGTCGGTCAAGTTCTTCTAAAGGGTTTACGTTATCATCTACTCTCAGGTTGATTTTATGCTCTTCCCAGGGGTTTTCTACTTTATCAGGACCCACCACAATAAGCGCTGCAGATTGTTTCCCTCTAATGTCTCCGCCAGCTGTCTGCGCTGCTTTTAATACTTCAACAACACGTTCTGCTAAAGGAAGATCTGCGTGTTCTTTAAATGCTTTCGCCATAGCGGGAACAACATCATCATTGAGCATCATGTTTGCCTGAACAGAGAAGTTATTTTCAGTTATCTGGTGTGCAGATTCCACACATTTTTCTCCGGTATAAGCTGCTGCACTATTTTTATCAAGAAAGGCCACCTGGCGGTAATGACGACCATCATCTTTAGCGATAAGCATATCTAGAGCTTCTTTTGCAGAAGTTCCGTTTGCCATTAGTTCGAGACCATTGGGACCATAGGCTGGATTTACAAACGACTGCGTCGCAACAACGCCCACACCAGATTTCCCCCAAGAGACCAAAGACCCAACAGAAAACCAGTGGCTTTGAACGCCAACCGCCATTTCGCCGGTTACAGAATCCCTGGCCACAACAGAAAAGGTGTGCGCAAAAGCCTCTTTTTCTGCATTTATATTTTGAGCAAAAGCACCGGAAAAACTCATTAAAAGAAGAATTAAATAGCGTAATTTTTGTTTCATAGTCTTGTTATTTTTTAAATAGATTTCAGCTTAGAGCTTGATTCGTTCTTTCATTTTCTCCACAATATTGAAAGCCGCAGGGCAAACCGGCATATTCTTTAAGGTGATATTTGTGATCTGCTGAAATTTCTTTCTGTCTGTATGTGGAAATTCTGCGCAAGCTTTAGGCCGCACATCGTAGATCAAACAATAATTATCTGAAGCTAAAAAAGGACACGGAAGTTGCTGCAACACATAATCATTATCTTCATCAATCTTAAGATATGTATCTATAAACTGCGCATCTTTCATTTTAAAATGCTTTGCAATGCGTGTGATATCCCGATCTGTGAATAAAGGTCCTGTAGTCTTGCAACAGTTAGCACAATTGAGACAATCTGTTTTAGCAAATTCTTCATCATGCAGATCCTGCATCTTGTAATCAAGATCTTTAGGTGGTTTGCGCTTTAGCTTTTTAAAATAAGCAGCATTCTCCTTGTGTTTGTCTTTAGCAAGGTCTGGGAGTTGCTTTATAAAATCTTCCATGCCGCAAAATTAACCATAAACCGCTTAACGTGTAACCCTAAATGCAATGCCAAAAGCGATTATAGAAATTACCATACCCACCATGAAAAAGACATAGGTAAATCTTAGTATCTTATATTTTCGCGCCAGAACCGTTCCCAGGGCATAAAGATCTTTAGTGAGTGAAGAATAGAGATAGGCTTTATCATTCATCACCTCATCCATCGCCCATTCAAAATCGTCAAGCTTCATTTTATGAAATTTACCAAAGAAAACAATATTCACCTTTTTATTGATAACCTCATCTTTAGTAAACGTCCCCGTGGTAATATTAGGTCGCGTGGCAATTATTGACAGGATCATAGAAACTACGCTAAAGGTGATAAAGAGAATCGTAGGATAGATCAAATAATTATTAGAAGGATTATCTAATTTTGGAATTAAATTAGACAGCGCCACAGAAATTATAATCGCATTTACAGAAAGTAAAATATTCGCTTTTCTGTCTGCAATATCGCTTAGCGCTGTATGATTGCGCAACGTGATCCTGAACAACGTATCGATGCCTCGCTCTGAACGCCCATTTTTATCTGTATCCTTCTTCTTTTTTTTCTTGCTTCCTTTTTCCTTGAGCTTTGAGTAATTTTTGTTGATCTCAATAACATTCAACGCTTTTTGCGCTTGCCATTTTGTGACCGCATAATGCGTGTAATACTGCTGTTTTTGAGTCAAAAAAGTGAGGTTTTCCTGCTCCCAGTCTATTTCGCTATAGCTTTCATCGCCCAGCATTTGAGATTCTTCTTTTATGAGATCTGCATAATTGGGATAATTATCAAGACCTAAGTGATAATAATTAGCATCTATTAGTATTTGCTCAAGCAGGTTTTGCGGTTTATGTTCTGGTTTTGTCGCCAGAATACAAGTCTCTATTTTTTGAATTTTGCTTTGCGCGAAATTTTTACGCGTTAGAAATTCTGTCGCTATTTTAGCACTTGCAGCTTCGTGATCTTTAGGATCAAGATGAAAACCTATATCATGAAACCATGCGGCAATTTCCAGAACTTCTACTGCTTCTGCGGTAACTTCTTCGGCTAAAGCAATATTTTGAACATGTTCTGCTACTTGTTGCGTATGCGTATAATTGTGATAAACGTATGTGCCATTATAGTGAGCTGTAAAATAATTAAATACATATTCTTTCACCTCTTCCATCAATGAATTCATAATATTAGTGGGGTTTAGGTTGTAAAAATCGCCTGTAGAGCAGCTAAAATCTGACTTTGAGATATGAAAATCAGGCTCTTTTTAAGGCAGATTAAAATTACGCTTATAGCGGAAACTATTTGATGTTTTACGCATAAAAAGAAACCGGGAAATTAAATCGATTTTTGCCTGAAATAAGTCGGTTTTTTGAGTCCTGCACCGGTTTTTAAGAGACTTTTTCTTAAAGAAAATCCAATTTTATCACATTGTGTCTCAAGTCTATCTTTTAGTACTACATTTAATATTGCTTAATAATAATTAAACACAGATAGTTATGCAAAAACCCAATAAACGCCTTGAAGGACAAACATGTATAGTTACCGGCGGAAGCTCTGGAATAGGCGAAGCTGTCTCCCTGGCAATGGGCGAAGATGGCGCAAATGTAGTAGTTAATTATCATTCACATAAAGAGGAAGCAGAGGAGATCGCTCACAAGATTTCTAAGAGCAATTTGGGCGGTGAAGCTATTGCTATAAAATGCGATGTGAGCAAAGAAGACGACGTTCTTAAAATGTTTAAACAGACCATAGATCACTTTGGTACCGTAGATATCTGTGTTCCCAATGCTGGTTTACAAAAAGATTGTGCCTTACATGAGATGAGCCTTAAAGACTGGCAAACAGTTATAGATATAAATCTTACCGGCCAATTCTTATGCGTGCGGGAAGCTTTACGCGAATTTCTAAAAAGAGGTATGCGCCCAGAAGTTTCTAAATCTTTGGGCAAAATAATTCATATGAGTTCTGTACACCAGATCATACCCTGGGCAGGCCATGCAAACTATGCTGCCTCTAAAGGTGCAATAGTCATGCTTATGGAAACAATTTGCCAGGAATATGCACCACAAAAAGTACGCTGTAACAGTATTGCGCCGGGAGCGATAAAAACGCCCATTAATCAAAACGCATGGGAAACTGAAGAAGCTCTTGAGAAACTAAATAAGCTTATACCGTATAAACGTATAGGCGTTCCTGGAGATGTAGGCAGTGCTGCCGTCTGGCTTGCTTCAGATGAATCTGAATATATTAACGGCACCACAATTTTTGTAGACGGCGGCATGACATGCTATCCCGGCTTCACCACTAATGGTTAATCTTAAAATCATATATGAGTAACAATACTGAAGAACAAAAAAGACTTGAAGAACATTATAATAAAGAAAATGATTGGCTGCAATGGGGGCCATATTTAAGTGAAAGACAATGGGGAACGGTAAGAGAAGATTATAGCGCAAATGGCGATGCGTGGAACTATTTCACACACGATCACGCACGCAGCCGTACATATAGATGGGGAGAAGATGGTATCGCCGGAATTTCAGACAGGTATTGTAACATGTGTTTTGCCGTCACATTGTGGAATGGCAAAGATCCTATTTTAAAAGAACGCCTTTTTGGTCTTTCAGGACCGCGCGGTAATCACGGTGAAGATGTAAAAGAGTTGTATTACTATCTGGAAAATACACCCTCTCATTCTTACATGAAACATCTGTACAAATATCCTCAAAATGAGTATCCCTATGATGATCTTGTAGCTGTAAATGGTCAAAGAAATCGCACCGAACAGGAATATGAATTACTTGACACAGGAATTTTAAAAGACAACGCCTATTTTGATGTGTATACCGAATATGCTAAAGCGGCAAACAACGATATTCTGGTAAAAATAACAGTTACCAATCGCAATACAGAAGCGGCAGACATACACTTGTTACCCACTTTATGGATACGCAATTTCTGGAGTTTTAAAAAAGGACGTCAAAAACCGCTTATTAAAAAGGCCGATAAGAATGGCCAGTCTTTCGTACAAATATCGCATCCATATCTGGCTGATTACAACCTATACTACGAGGATGCAGATAAATTACTTTTTACTGAAAATGAAAGCAATGACGAGCGTGTTTTTGGGCGCCCCAACGATCATCCTTATAAAAAGGATCTTTTTCACGATGCAGTGATAAATGATGATTTTTCGCTGGCAGCGAAAAAAAATGAAGGGACAAAGTTTGCTCCACTCTACACTAGAAATGTCGCGGGCAATGAGTCTGTTGCGATTAGGCTTCGATTATCACAAAATGAGCAAGAGGAACCTTTTTCTGCAGATTTTGAAAATATCTTCAATGCCAGAATTTCAGAATGTGATCAATTTTACAAAGACATCATTAAAGAACGAAATACAGAATCTGCAAATATTCAAAAACAGGCTCTAGCAGGTTTATTGTGGACGAAACAGTATTATAATTATGAAGTAGAACGCTGGCTGCGCGGTGATGATGATACTTCGCCCCCACCGCCAGAACGTTTTTCAGGACGTAATAATAACTGGAAGACACTGCGTAATCATGATATTCTTTCTATGCCAGACAAGTGGGAATATCCCTGGTATGCCGCGTGGGATTCGGCCTTTCATTGCGTTTCATTAGCGCTGGTCGATCCTGAATTTGCCAAGGAGCAATTGATCCTTTTTACACGAGAATGGTATATGGCGCCTAATGGGCAAATCCCTGCCTATGAATGGTCATTTAGTGATGTGAATCCACCGGTGCAGGCCTGGGCATCGATGCAAGTCTACAAAATTGAAAAAGAGAAAACCGGAAAAGGTGATGTTGCATTCTTAAAAAGAATGTTTAATAAACTCGCCCTCAATTTTACATGGTGGGTAAATCAGGAAGATAAGACCCAGAACAACGTTTTTGAGGGCGGCTTTTTAGGTCTTGATAATATTGGGGTTTTTGACCGCAGTAACGGTATTCCCGGTGATGCGCACCTTGAGCAGGTAGATGGCACATCATGGATGGCGCTTTATTGTCTCAATCTGCTGGAGATGAGTCTTGAGATCGCGTTAGAAGATAATACGTACGAAGATATGGCTACTAAATATTTTGGCCATTTTGTCTATATCGCTGAAGCTTTAAATAAAAGAAGCATTGAGAATATTGGCACCTGGGATGATGATGAAGGTTTCTTTTACGACAAATTGGTTTTTCCAGATAAGTCATTTATCCCTATAAAAATTCGGTCTATTGTAGGTCTTTTATCGCTTACAGCTGTACTTCAGGTTAATAAAGAGAAACTTAAGCGCTTACCGGTTTTCACTAAAAGTGTAATTTGGTTTAGAAAATATAGAAAGGAAAATTTAAAATATCTGGTAATTCAGGATTTTGAAGAAGGTAACGACTTGCTGTTAACGCTTGTGCCTAAAGATCGTATGCAAATTTTAATGCGTAGCATTCTTGACGAAAATGAATTTTTAAGTCCGTTTGGCATTCGGTCATTGTCAAAAATTCATACTAAGCCGTACAGTATAAAAATTGATGGTGTAGATTATACTATTAGCTATGAGCCTACAGAATCTACCACGCCGCTATTTGGTGGAAACTCTAACTGGCGTGGACCGGTGTGGATGCCTATTAATTATCTCTTTATTCAATCACTTAGGCAGTTTTACACACATTATGGCGACTCAGTTTCTTTTGAATATCCTACAGGAAGTAATAAAAAATTAAATCTAAAAGAGATCAGCGATGAATTAAGCAAAAGACTCATTGCTATTTTCTCACCAGATGAGAAGGGAGAGCGACCTGTTAATCAATTACACGCAGAAGTTTATAAGGACGATCATTTTAAAGACCTTATTCTTTTCTATGAATATTTTAGCGGTGATGATGGTCGCGGTGTAGGTGCTTCACATCAAACCGGTTGGACGGCTCTTGTTGCCAATCTTATCGATGAAACAGACTAAATATTGACCTTACTTTTTAAGATCTGGCTAAAATCTGCTCATTATGGGCAGATTTTAGCCCTTTTTCAGCGATTTTCAGCCTAAAGTATGTGATTTTGTACAGGTATTATTTACAGACGAAAATCAATATTGGTACTATTCTTTTCCTATTCTATTTTGAAAAACTCCGTTAAGGAAAATTTAGCATACATTTCTGATTTTAACACAATTACATAATTAAAATCTCGTTCTAACTCTTTTATGTTCGACCAAAAACACATAACTTTAAATATAAGAAACCTATATCGTTATGAGAGCCAATCTTAAAATACAGAACCTCCAGTCTGACGAATGCCAGCGTGTAATTGAGCGAAACCTAAGCAGGATTCTCGATATGCGTATTGTAAATGTTGATCTAAGAAAAAGAGTAATCTCAATTATCTATGACAGTCCAGAAGTTTTAGATAAGATTGTTAGGGAATTATGGAGCATAGGATTCCCTACCCTGCAAAAAGATTCTCAAATTAGTGGAGCCAAAAGTAACTTTAGCAGTTCAAAGTTGCATCAACCTGTTCTTTAATACAGGTATAGAAAAATTTTAGTAACAACCTTAAAACAACTAGTATTAAGGTTGTTTTTTTATGTCCTTCTTCCCATTTAATTCATCTCCTTCTGTTTTATAAGTTTTCATTTCTTAAGGGATTACTAATCCTCTTTGAGGTGCCAATTCTTTTCGCTTACTTTAAAAATATTATCCACTATCTCTAATTACTTAAAGCATAAAAGAGATACTATAACTAACCAAAGTATGTTGAATTTAAAAGAGCACGAGGAAATTTTTCTTGGGCTTGAAGATGATGATAGAACATTTCCCACAGCAGCATTTGAGCTTCTCAAAAAACTTAATCTGCTCACCGTTACACTTCCTTCCATTTTTGGGGGTAAATCATATGGAGAAAAGAAAAACGCTAAACTTTTAAATATCCTAAAAGAGGTAGGCAAAGCAGATCTTTCTGTAGGTCGTATTTATGAAGGTCACATTAACGCCTTACTGCTCATTGCACAGTACGGCAGTGCTCAGCAAAAACAACGCTATTTTAAAGATGCACACAATGGCAAGCTTTTTAGTGTTTGGAATACACAGCGCAAGTCTGATGGAGTTCATTTAATCCAAACCGATTCTCAAAATAAATTAGAAGGTGCAAAGATCTTTTGTTCCGGCGGACTGCATATTGACAGACCTATCATTACTGCGAAAACAAAGAAAGGCTGGCAAATGGTGGTTATTGAAACTGAAAAACATAAAGAATTAAAGGAAGACTTTTCACTATGGAAACCTCTGGGAATGCGAGCATCAGTAAGTTCAAGAATAGATTTTACAGATGTTCTTCTTGAACCTGTCAATCTCTTAGGTAATATAGACGATTATTCACAGCAACCTTCATTTACCGGTGGCGCAATACGATTTGCGGCAGTACAATTAGGAGGTGCAGAAGCTGTTGCCGAAGCTACTGTGGCGCATTTAAAAAAGCTAAAAAGAACCGAAGATCCTTACCAACAGATGCGCTTAGGCAAGATTGCCATATTACTTGAGCAAGGTCGCCTGTGGATAGAAAAATCGGGTGAAATAGCCGATAAATCGGGAGATTCTTCGGGAGATATTTTAGTTAATTATGCTAATATGATGCGTACTGCCATTCTAGATATTTGTACAGAAGTGATGCAACTAGCAGAGCGATGTGTGGGTTTAAAAGGTTTTATGCATGATCATGCCATAGAAAAACTGCATCGTGATCTCGCTACTTATCTCAAACAGCCGGGACCTGATCTGGCTCTGGCCAATGTGGGTGAATTTGTAACAAAAATAGAATGCATCAACAATGTTAGATAAAATTTTACCTCAGGATCTTTACGACGCTCCATTTTTAAATAGCTCAGGGATTGCAACAGATATAGGACCATCTATTTTTTTTGCGCCCCATCCAGACGATGAATCTTTAGGCTGCGGGGGTATGATTGCTATGTTACGGGCAGCACAAGTGCCGGTCACGGTTGTTTTTATGACGAGCGGTTCGGCATCACACCCCAACTCAAAAGAATATCCTGCCAAAAAACTGGCAAAAACAAGAGAACAAGAAGCACAGGCTGCTTGCGCTGCCTTAGGTGTTGAAGATGAGAAGGTCTTTTTTCTGCGCCGGCAGGATTCTCAAATGCCTTTTCTTTTAGACAGTGAATACTCAAAGCTTAAAAGTGACATCGCAACTATTGTTGAACAAAGTGAAAGAAGTACGGTTTTCGTCCCGTGGAGACGTGACCCGCATGGGGATCACATTGCATGTACAAAAGTTATTTTAGAAACTTTGAAAGAACATAAAATCCCGGTGCAAATAGTAGAATATCCTATTTGGCTTTGGAAAAACGGAAAACCTCAGCACTGGCCAGACGGTGATAATGTGCAGCCATTTCGTCTTAATATTAGCAGTGTAAAAAATAAAAAGGAAAAAGCAATATTCTGTCACCAGACACAAACATCAAAGTTAATCGCAGACGATCCTGAAGGTTTTATTCTTACACCAGATTTGCTCGAGCCATTTCTGGGAGATTACGAGTATTACCTGTTCTCACCGGGCGGGAATGAAAAGACGCTTACTTCAGAATATTTCAACAGATTGTATAATGATAATAACGATCCCTGGAATTTTGAAAATAGCCATTACGAGCATGAAAAGTATGAGCGATCAATTCTAGCTCTGGGCGAAAGGATTTATGAATCAACTTTTGAGATAGGGTGCTCAATTGGTGTTTTAAGTGAAAAATTAGCCCAGCGTACTAAAAAACTTCTTTCTATCGATATAAGCGGAATCCCTATAAATGCAGCAAAAGAAAGATGTGCTAAGTTAAACCACATTTCATTTGAAGTGATGGATGTTTCAAGGGATTTTCCAAATGAAAATTTTGATCTTATCGTACTGTCTGAAGTGGGTTATTATTTGGAAAAAGAAAATCTGCTGCATGTTTTTAACGAGATAAACACACATTTGCTAACTGGCGGCAACTTTTTAATGGTACACTGGACCTCTTACGTAGGCGATTATCCACTTACAGGTAAACAGGTTCATCTGCTATTTGAGCAGTTTGCTGCCGGTGGTGGTGAAGCCGGTTATTCTCTAAAAAGTAAATATGTTCATGAGAACTATGAACTCGTTCTCTATGAGAAAAAAGCTTAAACTTTTTCGTGCTCAACGGTAATAAAATAAGTTTCAAGTTGTGCTATAGCCATAAAAATATCGATGTCGGGATAGGTAACATTCCATTTAGAACTGTTAGGAAGTGCAGATTCTAAAAATCTAACCAAAGATTGATAGCGATCATGTGTTTTATACAATTCTTTCAATTGATCATGAGGCATTTTAAGTTTATCGCAGATCTCTTTTACAAGGTTTAAATTCTCAGTTAAATAAAGCTGCTTTATTAGCTCGTAAGCAGAAAATTTCTGAAACAATTTTTCAAAACTTTCTACATTATAACTGTCTCTGCGCTCATCAAACTCAGCCCACTCCCGCAATTGATTACCAAAACCGCCGGGAACTCTTGGTGTAGTGCGAGTTGACGTAGTAACCACGGTTTGCATGCAGTGTTTCACTTTAAAACCATGCAATAAAACCAATTCATACAAGGCGATATCTTCAAGAAAACCCAACGGTGGTATACCACCTATCTTTTGATATGCATATTTTCTAATAGACAAATTAGGACCAGAATTGTGCGCATGTTTTGGCCAGGGATCGCTAAAATCAGGATAGAGTGTCGACTCTAACTTACACATCAAGTCTAGATAATCTCTGCTGGCATGCAGGTATTTTTTAGCCTTTGTATCAAGATGTGCGTCATCTACCAGAATGCGACCACATATAAGACCATAATCTGAATCGAGATATTGATAAATTCCACTCAGAAAAAATTTGTCTGCGACAGTATCTGCATCGGTAGTGACAATGAATCCATTTTTAGAAACACGGCTACAGGCAATATTCATCAAAATACGTCTGGCAACGCCTACGTTACAAATTATTTTAGAATTAGAAACTAGTACATGAAGCGGAAAATCGGGGTTTTTATGCTTAAAATCGTTGCATTTTCTTAAAGTATCATCGGTGCAATTATTACATAGCACAAGAACCTCAAAAAGATCATAATCAAAACATGCCCCACTTAAATAAAACTGCTTTTTTAAAGACTGAAGCGTACGAACGATAGTCGCCTCTTCATTTTTTGCGGGAATCGTTATTAAAATATCTTTTTTAAAATCTGTCTTTTTTTGAAAATAACCATTCCCAATAATTCGCGACAGCTGGTCAATAACATTTATATCGTCCACCGCTGTCAAAAGATTCGTTTCTTTAACTGTACTATCATAGCTTGATTTTAGAGCATTTTCATTAGTCATATCTGCATGAATCTAAATTATATTTTAAAATCAATTTATGTAAATGTTTTGGACATATTTAACATGTGCTAATCGCTAAAGAGGGGTTTTAATAAGCTGAAATTAAGTAAAATCAGTAAGCTATTAGATTTCGCTTTAAGCGAAAAATATTGTAGCTATGCTTTATCTATTAAACGAAACCTATTTAAGTTAAATAATGATTAAACAATATAAAAACAAGTTGAATATCTCTTAAAAAAATTAGCTTTGGTCGGTTTTAATCTGCTAAATTCAGATAGAATTAAAATCCTTTATTGACTGAACAATAAAGGTATAAGCCAAAAATAAAATGAAGATCTTTCATTGCCATAATTGTTCAAATCCCGTTTATTTTGAGAATACCCATTGTGAGAAATGTCAAAGTCAATTAGGCTATCTTAGTGAGACAAATGACTTAGTTGTCCTGGAACCCAGTGAAAATGCCTGGCAAACAAAACCCGACAGCGGCAAACTGTATAAGTATTGTGAAAATCATAGTTACAATGCATGTAACTGGCTGGTAGCTTTAGAAGATATGGGTGAGGAGGGACTTTGTGAGGCATGCGACCTCAACAGGACCATACCCTATTTACAAGTTGAGCACCAACTACAGGAATGGCTTAGGCTGGAACGTGCAAAACACAGGTTGATCTACACGTTAAAAAGATTTAATCTGCCTTTGGTTTCTAAGAATGAAGATCCTGAAAATGGGCTGGCTTTTGATTTCCTGTCTGCAGATAATTTGAAAAACCCGAAAAATGGCATCAAAACCGGTCATTTTAAGGGATTAATCACCATAAATATTGCTGAGGCAGATCCTGTGCACCGTGAATATATGCGCACACAGATGGAGGAGCGATACCGCACATTATTGGGTCATTTTCGGCATGAAGTGGGTCATTACTACTGGGAGCGTTTAATTTTAACTGACGAAAAAATACTAGCAGATTTTCGCGCTATTTTTGGCGATGAGACTCAGGATTACGGTGTAGCGCTACAAAATCATTATGAGAACGGTCCACCGGCAGATTGGGCAAAAACTTTTGTTAGTAAATACGCAGCATCTCATGCCTGGGAAGACTGGGCAGAAAGCTGGTCGCACTACTTACACATAATTGATACGCTGGAAACAGCTTATGCTTTTGGATTGCAGATAGACCCCGATAATACGAAAAATTCGCCGCTTTATATGCAGGCTAATTTTGACCCTTTTGAGGAAAAGGATTTTGATAGAATAATTGGCGCCTGTTTGCCGCTTACATTTGCGGTTAACAGTTTAAACCGCAGTATGGGCCAGCCAGATCTGTATCCTTTCATTTTACCGCCCCCGGTGATTGAGAAGTTACGATTTATACATAAACTTCTAAAAGGCCAGTTTAATTGAGACTTGTCAATCTTGATTTGAAATTAATAGGCTCTTACCTTTTTACCTAGTATCAAAACTTTAAATTTACTTGAAAATTCTAAGTCTTCATGGCTAAAAAATTAAATCAACTAGAAGCTACCGCTATTTGCGGAAATGATATTAGTTCTTCTTGTCTTTACGTTTCTGCACTCGCAATTGTCTATGCCGGTCAATATGCATGGGTGTCACTTCTAATAGTTGCCGCCGTATTGTTTTTGTTTAGACGTATTTATGGTGAGGTAGTTGGCGCACTTCCTCTTAACGGTGGCGCTTATAATGCTTTGCTCAATACTACTCAAAAATCTACTGCTTCTCTTGCCGCTGCCCTAACCGTACTTTCATATATGGCTACCGCTGTAATATCGGCAAGTGAGGCTGTAAAATATGCATATAGCATATGGGATGTAATTCCTATTGTTCCTACAACCATAGGTCTTTTGCTATTGTTTATGGGACTTGTAATTCTGGGGATAGGTGAATCTTCTAAAGTTGCTATTGCAATATTTCTCTTTCACCTTTTATCTCTAACAATACTTTGTGGTTTCTGTATTTATTACTTTTTCACGCATGATTTTACAACATTAACAGACAATTTTAAACTTCCTGTAAATGGCAATATAGGTATGGCTCTTTTCTTTGGCTTCTCTGCCGCCATGTTGGGTATAAGTGGCTTTGAAAGTTCTGCCAATTATGTAGAAGAACAAAAGTTGGGTGTTTTTCCTAAAACCTTACGCAATATGTGGATCGTGGTAAGCATTTTCAATCCGCTTATTGCTTTTCTCGCTTTGGCTCTAATTCCTATGAATGTGGTAGACAGTAATCAGGATGCCTTGTTATCTTTTTTGGGTAGTATTTCTGGCGGTAACTGGCTTTCTTTTTTAGTGGGTCTTGATGCATCTCTCGTTTTAAGTGGTGCTGTGCTTACTTCATTTGTGGGAGTGGGCGGTTTAATGGAACGTATGGCGCTAGATCGCATTTTACCAAGTGTTTTGCTGAAAAAGAATAAAAGAAACAGTTCATATCTTATTTTCATAGTATTCTTTATTCTGTGTACTTCTGTGCTTTTTGTAACCGAAGGTGACCTTGCAAAACTGGCTGGTGTTTACACCATAGCTTTCCTTTCAGTTATGGTACTTTTTGGCATAGGGAATATTCTACTTAAAATAAATCGTAAAAATTTACCTCGACCTGAACGCGCTTCATGGATTGCCTTAATAATTGCTATCGCTGCAGTTTTTGCGGCAATTATTGGCAATGTTGTTCTTAATCCACAGTACGTAACCATATTTCTGGAATATTTAATACCTACAGTAGCTGTAGTATTTTTTATGCTTTACAGGATCGCGATACTTAAATTCTTCCTGTATTTTATAAATTATATTTCGCCAGACGATAGTAATTTCTTCAAAAAGCTGAACCGCAAAACGATGAGCATACTCGCCAGAGTAAGTGGTCAGGAATTTGTTTTTTTCACTAATCATGACAATGTAGAAACCCTGAATAAGGTCATGCTGTACATGATCAAGAATGAACCTACAAGAAGACTAAAAATCGTTGCTGTAGTAGATGAAAAAACTAAAGCTACTGCAAAACTTAAATCTGATATTGAGGTTCTTGATCGTGCTTATCCCAGCATACACATTGACTATATTGAGGAGGAAGGAAAATTTGGTCCCGAAAAAATTAGAGAACTTTCAAGACGCTGGAATATCCCCGTGAACTTTATGTTTATAGGCGCACCCGGTGAGCAATTTCCATATAAAGTACAGCAATTAGGCGAAGTACGATTGATCATTTAATTAGTCAAGAACAACTTCGAGAATATTTGCGGAATGCTTTCCTGCCTCATTAGAGATAAAAAGTTTGCCTTCGGGGCTGAAAGTAATTCCTTCCGGCTGGCGAAAATCATCATGATCCAGCTTATAAATACGCTTAGGATTACCTTCTGTGTCTACAACTAACAGCTTGGGGCGCACACCTTCTAAAAGATAGGTCTCATGAGTGAGCGGGTTAATTGCTATCTCTGAAGGTCTAAATGTTTTGTACATTTTTTTCTCCTCATAATCAGCAAAAATCTTGCTTTTAAGGTCAATTTTTAGAATTGCTGTAGAGTCAATTCTGTTAGTATTTAAATTGAAGCCATATATGGTTTTGTAATTCTCATCTCCGGGATTTTCGTCTTTAGCGGCAAGTAAGAGGCGATTATTCTTCTTGTCAAGAGCCAGGCTTTCTGTGTTGTTTTTATGCGACAGCGGTGTGTCATATTCAGACACGTTTATGTTTTCCTCATTGTAATTTTCAATCTTAAAAATAGTTCCGTCACTTCTTAAGGCGTAGATCGTATTGCCTTCTGCAGATAGTCCTTCAAAATCCCCTGCATCGCCAAATGGGATTTTCTTGGTAATCTTTTTACTATTGAGATTATAGATAAAAATAATGCCTTCCTCATCCTGTATGCAGGCAAGATTACCATCATCAAGCCATGTGATTCCTGATACCTCGTTTAACTCTTTTGGTAATTCCCATTTATTCTTGATATCATATTCTTTATCACCTTTATCAGAAGGATTAAATACCGTAAAATAAATATCCCCTAAAACCAGCGTTGCAGCAAATATTCCTATATATAGATATTTTAGTAATGTCATGTTATTTTCAATTTGGTATAAGAAACGTAAAACCTTCTTTTTCTTATTTAAATTATAAGTTAAAAATTGTACTTACGGTGTTTCATTAACCGTTCCAAATACAGGAAAATTGTTCATTTAATTTTGCCACAAGGAAAATATCCTATAAAATGGATATTTTCCTGAAATCGCTTTTAATTTTGGTGTAAATTTGAGAACACCTTTTTTGATTTTATGGAAGAGAGATTATATGCTGTTATAGATGTAGAAACCACAGGTAATGGTATCAACGGCAATCGCATTACAGAAATCTGCATTGTGCTGCTAAAAAACGGCGAAATTCTTGAAAAATTCACCTCGCTGGTAAATCCGGAGCGATTTGTACCATCATTTATTACAGGCTTAACCGGCATCACAAATGAAATGGTAGAAGATGCGCCCAAATTTGATGAGATCGCAGATGAAGTTAGGCGCATAACCACCGGTGCCGTATTTGTAGCACACAATGTCAACTTTGATTATAATGTCATACGCAATGAGTTTAAAAATATAGGACAAGACTTTACTCGCAAGAAATTGTGTACTGTAAGATTATCGCGAAAGCTAATTCCCGGTTTATATTCTTATAGTCTTGGTCGCTTATGCGAAACTTTAAAAATCAAATTAAATGACAGACACCGTGCAGAAGGAGACACAGACGCTACTGTTATTTTATTTCAGAAAATACTCAACTTGGAAAATGGTCTTTCTACGATAAACGGTTTTCTAAATGCCAGATCAAAAGAAGCTACGCTACCACCTCATCTCACCGCAGATAATATTAACCAACTCCCAGAAGCGACGGGAATCTATTTATTTCGTGATAAAAAAGGAAAGATAATTTATGCCGGTAAAGCGATCAATATCAAGCAACGGGTAATTAGTCATTTTTATGATAAAAAAAACACCGAATATTTACTTGGTCAGGAAACACATTCTATTGACTACGAAGTTACGGGCAGTGAACTTATAGCCCTGCTCCTTGAAGCAGAAAAAATTGCACAGAATTATCCAAGATTTAATAAAGCGCAGAAGAAAACGCCACAGCCTTACAGTATTGTTTCTTATGTAAATCAAAAAGGAATAATTCAGCTCGCTCTTACCCGAGGTAAAAATATTTACAATGTGCATGATTATTTTTTCACCCGAGCTAAGGGTATTGAAAAGCTGGAAGAACTATGTCTGGAATATAATTTGTGCCCACGCTTTTGTGGTCTGCAAACCAGTACGGCACATTGCTCACATTATAAGATCACAAGTTGTAAAGGTGTATGCGTGGGTGAAGAAAGCACAACGCTTTATAATTTTAGAGTAAAACAAGCCTGTGATTCACTTTTTAATGCAAAGATGGATTATGTCATAAAGCATAAGGGCAGAACAGAAGATGAGCATGCATTTATCTTAATTAGCGATGGCTGCTATCAGGGGTATGGATACATTAGTCAGGAAGAACAAATAACGTCTGTTGATCATCTTGATAGTTTTATTGTTAGACAAAAACATACTTATCATACAGATAAAATAATTCGTAGTTACATCAGGCAAAAAAGTGAGCACACCATCATAAATCTTGAACCTCAGCGGTCTTCTATACTAGAAAAGGTGAGCTTTATGTAGCTCACCTTTGTCTCTAAATCTTTATATTTTAATAAAAATTAATCCTGCATAATAGCTTCCTGCTCTCGTGACTTTTCTACTTTAACAACCACAGATTTGCTTATAGGCGTATTGCTATAATCTGCATTGTGATTGTAAGGAACAAGTACGTTTGTCTCGGGATAATAAGCTGCTATATTTCCCACAGGGATATTATAAGGAATCACAAGAAATTTGAAAGCTTTGCGTTCTTGCCCGTCATAATTACTCATCATATGAATCACATCAAGTTTTTTAAGACCATGTTTCTTCATATCTGCTTCATTCATAAATACTACGCGTCTTTCATTATACACTCCTCTATACCTATCGTTTAAACCATAAATAGTTGTATTAAATTGATCGTGAGAGCGTATTGTCATAAGCAGCAACTCATCTTCTGTCAACTTATGATTAGGTAAGCCATTTACACAAAATTGAGCTTTGCCGTTTGGCATCATGCTAAAATCAAGATTCCTCACATTGTTGGGCAAATAATAACCTACACCTTCAGAATCGAGACTGGTATCTGTAAAACCCGCCGAAACCAGATCGATTTTAGACCTTATAAGGTCATAATCCTGACACAAATTTTTCCAGTCTACAGGATGATTTCCCTTATAATAAGCTTCTGCCATCCCTCCTACTATTTCGGTCTCACTTTTTAGCACGTTAGACGCCGGCTTAAAAATACCTTTAGACCTTCTTATCTGGCCCATGCTATTTTCAATGGTATTATATCTGTTGTTCCCTTTGTTGTCAATATCCTTTTCTGAACGCCCAAGTGTAGGCAGAATTAAAGCCGTTTTGCCTGTTATTAAGTGGCTTCTGTTAAGTTTTGTACTTATTTGAACAGTTAGATCGCAGTTTTGCATAGCTTCTGCCGTGTATTCTGTATCTGAAGCGGCCATAACAAAGTTTCCGCCAAGAGAAACAAATACCTTTACTTTACCATCGTGCATAGCAGGGATAGCTTTCATAACGTCATATCCCTCTTCATCTGAAGGTTCAAAACCAAAAACATCTTTAATTTTTTGATTGACCTCTTCATCTATATAATGCATTATACCCACGCTTCGGTCTCCCTGCACATTGCTATGACCGCGTACAGGACATGTACCTGCACCGGTTTTACCCATACTTCCTTTAAGCATTAATAAATTGACATACTCCTTAATTGTGGCAACACCGTTTTTATGTTGGGTGAGACCCATTGCCCAGCAAACAATTATTCTGGATTTTTTGGCTAAAAGCCCTACAACCTGATTGATAAGATCTTCACTGACTCCACACATATCAAGAAGCTCACGCTCAGAATAAACGTCAAGATCTGCCAGAACCTTTTCATAACCTTCGGTATATGTCTTTATAAACTCATGGTCAAAAACCGAATGATCTTTTTTGTCTAGCGTAGCCAACTTTTTCATAATTAGCTTTACAAGCGGAATATCCTGATTTATTCTCACTTGCAAATGCACGTCTGCCATACGCTCGCCAGAACCTACCCAGCCACTTACTTCCTGCGGATTTTTAAAACGTACCAAACCCGCCTCTTCTAACGGATTTATAGCAACTATTTTACCGCCGTTTTGTTTACACTTCTCCAGAGCAGACATCATTCTGGAATGATTTGTTCCCGGGTTCTGCCCTGCAATTATGATTACTTCAGCATCATCAAAATCTTCCAGCTTAACAGATCCTTTGCCTATTCCTAACATATCTACTAAAGCTTTACCGCTGGATTCATGGCACATATTAGAACAATCTGGCATATTGTTACTGCCCATAGCCCGCACAAAAAGACCATACATAAAAGCCGCCTCGTTACTTGATCTCCCTGAAGTATAAAAAACACCTTCCTGCGGGGAGTTCATTTTGTGTAACTCATCTGCAATAAGTTGATAGGCATCATCCCAGCTTATGGGCTCATAAAAAATACTATCTGGTCGCAGCACCATTGGCTCTGTTAACCTTCCGCTTTTTCCTATTTTATAATCTGACCAACTTGATAATTCTTCTACAGAATATTTAGCAAAAAAATCACGCTCTACGCGGTAATTAGTAGCTTCTTCAGAAAGTGCTTTCCCTCCGTTCTCACAATATTCTGCTATTTTAGAAGGATGTTTGGGATCTGGCCATGCGCAACTCATACAGGCAAAACCCTCTTGTTGATTTAATTTTGCGAGTCCTTTAAATGATTTTAAAACACCCATTTCTTTAAATGTATGTTTTAAAGTAGCTTGTACCGCTGGCACACCGGCAGCATAATCCATAGGTTCCTCTACTCGTATTCCGGAAAAATCCTGAGGAATACGAAAAGAGACATTTCTTTTTATTTTTTCCATTGTAATTTTATTTAAAACCGGGTCTGGCTAATTTTTAGCCTGTAGAAGCGATTTTGATCCGGTTAGGACTGATTTTTAATTTCACCTGAATTTAAAATTTAGTTTTTAATCAGCCGGATGACTTTTACGATTTTGTATATTCTTTAACAGCCTTAAAACTCAATTTTTAGACCCTTCCTGTTAAATTAAGTTAAACTGAAAAAAAGTGACCGGGCTTTGTTGAATTTTGCCAAAAATTTATAAAAATGAACGATATAAAAGCATACGGGGCAACTTCTGCAACTGCAGAGTTAAAGCCTCTTGATATTAAAAGAAAATCACTCACTGCAGACGATGTAGAAATTGACATTACTTACTGCGGTGTTTGCCATAGCGATATTCATACCATTCGCAATGACTGGAAGAATTCTCAATATCCTGTTGTACCGGGTCACGAGATAGTAGGCCGCGTTACTAAAGTTGGCGCCAATGTCTCTAAATTTAAAGAAGGTGATCTTGTGGGTGTAGGTTGCCTTGTAGATTCGTGTCAGGAATGTGAATCGTGTAAAGAAGATCTTGAACAGTATTGTGAAAACGGAGCTACATTCACTTATAACGGAGCAGATAAACATTTAGGCGGCCATACCTTTGGCGGGTATTCTGAAAAAGTTGTAGTAGATAAAAATTTCGTTTTAAGTATCCCAGAAAATATTGACGAAAAAGCAGCGGCACCTTTGCTTTGCGCAGGTATAACCACCTGGTCTCCTCTACGTCATTGGGATGTAAAGAAAGGCGATAAAGTAGGCGTCATAGGTCTGGGTGGTTTGGGTCATATGGGTATTAAATTTGCTCACGCTATGGGCGCGCATACCGTAATGATAACCACCTCACCAGAGAAATCTAAAGATGCCGAAGAACTAGGTGCAGACGAAGTCCTAATTTCTAAAGATGCTGATGCAATGGCAAAACATGCCGGTTCTTTTGACTTTCTTCTTAACACAATTCCCGTAGGTCACGAGATGGATCCTTATATCGCTTTACTTAAAAGAGATGCAACAATGGTTTTAGTAGGTGCTATTGAGCCCCTTAAACCATTTCATGGTGGCGCTGTTGTTATGGGCCGTAAAAGAATTGCGGGATCTATGATAGGTGGACTAAAAGAAACTCAGGAAATGCTTGACTTCTGTGGAGAACATAATATAGTTTCTGATATCGAACTTATCAATATGCAGGATATTAATGAAGCGTACGAACGGGTTATTAAAGCAGATGTGAAATACAGATTTGTGATCGACATGAAATCATTGAAAGAGAGCTAGTTAATTTCGTACAAGCAATATTTACCTAAAGGAGCTCATTGAGCTCCTTTTTTATGCTCAACGCCAGCGCAAACGATGTACGTTAAAATATATCAAAAACAAATTCAAACAAACGTTTAATTTAAACAAACGTTTAATTTTGTACGTGATTTAGAAAATGAAATGGATTTAAACGATAAACAAATACAAATTTTAGAGGTTGCCGAGAAGCTCTTTGCAGAAAATGGTTTTGACGGCACATCTGTGCGTCACATTGCAAAAGAAGCCGATGTAAACGTGGCGATGATCTCTTATTATTTTGGCTCTAAAGAGAAATTGCTGGGCACATTGATGATTTATAGAGCATCTAATTTTAGGATACAAGCAGAATCTGTTCTTACCGAAGAGATGAGTTATCTTGATCGTATTGATGCTTTAATAGAGTTTGCGATTAAGCGCATTCACAGCAATCGCAGGATGTACAAGATTATTCACTTTGAATATTCTAATGTTTCCAGACAGATAGATTTTGATAATTATCTCGACCAGAAACTGGAGAATTACAAACTCATAGAAAATTTTGTGAAAGATGGGCAACGAGCCGGTGTTTTTAGTAAAACCGTAGATATCCCGCTTATTTTCCCAACAATTCTGGGCACATATTTCAACTTCTACTACAACAAATCCTTTTTTCAAAGAATGCACGGCCTGGATAATATCACCTCTTTTGATGATTTTGTCTACAAAAAACTAACTCCACATATACAAAAAACCATTAAAGCCTTATTAACTTATGAAATATAGATTCCTTCTGTTAGTTCTGCTTGTATTTTTTGGCTTAAGCCAAACATACGCCCAGCAGGTTACAGAATTAACCCTTAAACAAGCGGTAGATCTTGCACTCACAAATAGCGATGATTCTAAAATTGCTGATGCGAAAGTGAATACTGCCATGGGTGAACTTAACGTCACCAAAAACAACCAATATCCTGATTTTGACATATCAGGACAATATTTGTATTTAACTAATGCCGATGTAAATCTGCAAATATCTACAACTGAAAGCGATCCTGATCCTGATGAAGCCAGTGATGCCGGCACACCTAATGTAGACCAATTATTGCTGGGTCAGGCAACCGTTTCTATGCCTTTATTTTCGGGTTTTAAGCTCAAAAACCTCCTAAAAGCGGGTGAAAATCAGTATAAAGCGGCAATTTCTTCGGCTAAAAATGACAAAGAACAACTGGCTTTACAAACGATTAGCACTTATATAAATCTTTATAAAGCCAATAAAACTGTAGAACTAGTAACCGAAAACCTCAAAAGCACAGAGCAGCGCGTAAAAGATTTTCAGGCAATGGAAGAGAATGGTCTTTTAGCTCGCAACGATCTTTTAAAAGCTCAACTACAACAATCTAATGTTGCTCTTACTTTACAGGAAGCCATTAAAAATCGCAATATTTTAAACTACAGACTTACCGTATTTCTAAAATTGCCGGCAGGATCGCAAATTAATCCCAGTGATGCGAGTTTTGGCCCTGCGCCAGAAATGCTAGAAAATGAGATCACAAGAAGCGATCTTGATGCCTTACAATATCAGGAAGAGGCTGCTCAAAACCAGATCAAAGTAGCACAGAGTAAATTTTATCCTTCGCTGGCTCTTACCGGTGGGTACATCGCGCTTGATCTGCATAATGCACTCACTGTAAAAAATGCAATGAATGTAGGTGTAGGTCTGTCATACAATCTTGCAGATATATTTAAAGCTAAAAGCGATGTAAAAGTTGCCCAAAGTCGGGCAGAAGAATTGAAGTTTAACGTAGATAAAGTTTCAGACCAGATTAAAGTACAGGTCGAGAACAAAAGTCAGGACTATCAATTAGAACTGAAGAAATTTGAGGTTTACACTAAATCTGAAGAGCAGGCAGCAGAAAATTACAGGATCGTTAAAGATAAGTACGACAACGGTCTGGTAGACACAAATGACCTGCTTGAAGCAGATGTACAACAACTTCAGGCAAAAATAAACCTAACGTATTCGCAGGCAGATATTACGCAAAAATATTTCGAACTACTTACAGCCAAAGGGCAATTAACCGATCAATTTATACAATAACTACTCATTTTATCAAAAATGGAACAGAAGAAAAAAACAAATAAAAAATTCATAATCATAATTTCAGCCATTGTATTAATAGGTCTGGTTTATGGTACTTATAAGATCATACATTCTTTGGGACATGAAGAAACAGATGATGCGCAGATAGAAGCAAATATGAATTCTATCATACCACACGTAGGTGGTTATGTTGAGAAAGTATATGTTAACGACAATCAATTTGTAAAGAAGGGAGATACCCTGTTTACAATTGATAAGCGAGATTATCTGGTAAATCTTGAGCAGGCACAAGCAGGACTTGCAGCAGCTCAAAGTCAGTTAGGAGTGGCACAGGCAAGCATTGGTTCTTACCAGGCCAATGCAGCAGCTTCCAGCGCTCAGGTTAAATCTGCAAGCGGCAATATAGAAACAGCGAAGATTAGATTACGCAGAGCAACAGATGATTTTAAAAGGTATGAGAACCTCTATAGCAATCACTCTATCACCACACAGCAATATGAGCAGGCGCTGGCCGCAAAACAGGAAGCAGAAGCTCAGGTTCAGATTCTTCAAAATCAGCAAAAAGCATCTTCAAGTCAAAGCAGAGCTGCTTTTTCACAAACAGATATTTCTGAAAAACAAGTAACTGTAGCAGAAGCAAATATAAAAAGCGCTCAGGCTAAAGTTGATGCTGCTCAATTAAATATTGATTACACGACGGTAACCGCACCCATAGATGGTCAACTTTCTAGTGTAGACTTACAACCCGGTCAATATGTTCAACCTGGTCAGGCTCTTTTTTACCTTGTAAATACAGCAGACAAATGGGTGATTGCAAATTTTAAAGAAACCCAGCTTGAGAAAATGAAAGTGGGTCAGGTAGTGAGTGTAGAAGTAGATGCGTACCCGGGTGAAGAATTCTTAGGAAAGATTTCAAACTTCTCTCCAGCTACGGGCGCACGTTTTTCTTTACTGCCTCCAGATAACGCAACAGGAAACTTCGTAAAGACTATTCAGCGACTACCAGTGAAAATTGATTTCACAGAAGAAAATAACACCGATGAATTGAAAAAGTTACGCTCTGGAATGAATGTAACCGTTGATGTACACCTAAAATAATATGCAGGACGAAGAAAACGACTTAGTAGAATACGGGTTTAGACGTGTAATTATTACTGTTACCGCTATACTCTGTGCTTTACTTGAGATCATAGATACAACCATTGTTAACGTTGCTCTAAACGACATGCGTGGTAGTCTGGGAGCAACTCTTAATGATATTGCCTGGGTAATTACAGCATACGCGATTGCTAACGTTATAATCATCCCCATGACAAGTTGGTTGTCTAAGCAGTTTGGGCGTCGTAATTACTTTGCAGCTTCTATTATTATATTCACCGTCTCTTCATTTTTATGCGGAAACGCCACTAATATATGGGAACTCGTCGTATTTCGATTCATACAAGGTATGGGTGGAGGTGCTTTGCTCGTAACCGCACAAACTATTATCACAGAAAGTTATCCGGTTGCAAAACGTGGTATGGCACAGGCTATTTATGGTATGGGGATTATAGTTGGCCCTACTTTGGGACCACCGTTGGGAGGTTATTTAGTAGACAATTTCTCATGGCCCTATATTTTCTATATCAATATACCTTTAGGAATTATCGCTACTATTTTCACGATAATGTTTGTTAAGAGTCCTAAATACGGTGATAAATTAAAAGCAAGTCAGGTAGACTGGTGGGGAATAATTTTGCTTACTGTTTTCATTGGTTCCCTTCAATTTGTCCTTGAACATGGCCAGCAGGATGACTGGTTTCAGGATATTACAATTGTCGTGCTGAGTATCGCTTCTTTTTTTGGATTGATCTTATTTATCTGGCGTGAACTAGTATACGAGCATCCCATTGTTAACCTAAGAGTACTGAGAGATAGTAATCTAAAAGTAGGGACGCTTATGACATTTATTATGGGTTTTGGTATTTATGGTACCACCTTTATAATACCTATTTATACCCAGGCAATTTTAGGATGGACGGCTACAGACGCTGGTTTGCTATTAATACCAAGCTCAATTACAATAGCATTTATGATGCCTATTATTGGGAAAATGCTAGAACGTGGAGTGTCGCAAAAATATATGGTGGCAACAGGGTTCTCACTGTTTTTCATCTTTTGCCTATGGATGCATAATATAATGACGCCTGATACGGGAGGTGAACATATGTTCTGGCCTCTTGTGGTACGGGGTTTAGGATTAGGATTGCTATTTGTACCTATTACCACCCTTGCCCTTTCTTCATTAAAAGGGAAAGATATTGGTGAGGGAGCTGCATTTACAGGTATGATGAGACAATTAGGAGGTTCTTTTGGTATTGCTATTATAACAACAATGATTTCACGGTTAAATCAGCAACATCGTGTTGATCTTATACCTAATTTAAGCGCAGTAAACGCTAATGTTCAGCAGCGCATTCAAGGGCTACAGCAGATGTTTATAAGTAAAGGCTTCAGTGCAAACGAGGCGTTAGCACGAGCTTATCAAATTCTTGAAGGTACAATTACAAAACAAACAACAGTACTGTCTTATATGGAGATCTTTCTGTATCTGGGTATCATGTTTTTACTATGTGTGCCCTTTGTACTGCTAATACGTAAAGGTGCTGGTAAAGTTGATACTTCAGCGGTGCATTAAATCAGCTTAAATTTATTTCGCTTAAGCGAAATATTATCATCTTAATAATCAACAGGCTAAAGACCATTTCGTTTTTAGCCTGTTTTTGTATTTATAATATTTAGTATCTTTTCAAGTAAACCATCTTTTTTGTTTAATTATTTTTTCATCTTATTAAACAAAATAGTAAATTTGAATACTTAATGAGACCAATTAATCTATTACATGAACGCCGTTAAAACCCAATTCAGCATTAAAGATCTGGAAAGTTTGGGTGGCGTTAAAGCACATACCATTCGCATCTGGGAGAAACGCTATAACTTGCTAAACCCAGAACGCACGCCAACTAACATACGTACGTATACTTTAAAAGACCTTCAGAAATTATTGAATGTTACTTTTCTTCTTGAGAATAAGTATAAGATTTCTAAGGTGGCAAAACATTCTTCTAAAGAAATTGCAGAGATCGTTGCAGATCTTGTTTCTAAAAATAATCTCTCAGATAATCACGCGATCAACTCTTTAAAAATTGCGATGATGAATTTTGATCAGCAATTATTTGCAAGAACCTATGAATCGCTTTCTACAGTTTTAAGCTTTCGCGAAATATTTGTGCAAGCTTTTGTACCTTTACTCAATGAGTTGGGTTTACTCTGGCAAACAGATACTATAAATCCTGCTCATGAGCATTTTATTACCAACCTTATCAAACAGAAAATACTGCTAAAAATAGAGCAGTATCAACTGGATCATTCTCCAACCAAAAGCAAAACCTTTGTACTGTTTCTGCCCGAAAATGAATTACATGAACTCGGGCTCATGTATCTTAATTATGAGATAATTACATCTGGATATAAGTGCATTTATTTAGGCCAAAGCATACAGCTGGACAGCTTAAAATATCTGCTCACAAACCAGACAAACCTGCATTTTGTATCCTATTTTACGGTAAAACCTGAAGACCAGACCGTAAAGGATTACGTAAGTGATTTTAACAGGGAATTATCGAGTAGCAAGATTCCATTTTACATCCTGGGCAAACGGGCGCAGCAGGTTGATCAAAGTGAATTGCCCGATAATGTCGAGATCTTTCACACTATAAAAGATTTTGCAAAAGTGCTTTAAGGAAAATAATTAAATGAATAAAAAGATTTTGGTGTTGGGTTCAGGTTTTTCATCATTGGCAGCAGCTTGCTATCTGGCTCAAATGGGCAACGAGGTTCATATTTATGAAAAGAATAAAACCATAGGTGGTCGTGCGCGACAATTAAAACGAGACGGTTTTACTTTTGATATGGGTCCCACCTGGTACTGGATGCCAGACGTTTTTGAGCGCTTTTTTGCCGATTTTCATAAGAAACCAACCGATTTTTACACCCTCGAAAAACTCAATCCTGCATACAGTGTTTACTTTGGTGAGAATGAATACATCTCAATAGAAGATACGCTTGAAAAGATAAAAGCAGCTTTTGAAAAGGAAGAACCGGGAAGTTCTGTAAAGCTTCAAAAATTTATAGATGAGGCTAAAAACAATTATGACGTTGCTATAAAAGACCTTGTTTACAGACCAGGCGTTTCTCCGCTTGAGTTAGTCACACCGGTTACCATTAAAAAAATTGGTTCTTTTTTTAGCACCATTAGTAAAGAAGTACGAAAATCATTCAAGAATCCCAGATTAGTTCAAATTCTGGAATTCCCTGTGCTTTTTCTAGGTGCTAAACCCAGCGATACTCCGGCATTTTATAGTTTTATGAATTATGCCGATTTTGGTATAGGTACTTTTCACCCAAAAACAGGAATGTACGCCGTGATACATGCTATGGAATCTATGGCCAAAGAATTAGGCGTTACCATTCATACTAATATGGAAGTAAGCCGTATTCGCACAAAAAATAACATTGCCGAAGGTCTTGAGATAGACGGAAAAGTAATTAATGGAGATATTATTTTAAGTGGCGCAGATTATCACCATACAGAAACCCTTCTACCGCAGAACCTGAGGCAGTATTCAAATAAATACTGGGAGTCAAAAACTTTTGCTCCTTCTGCCCTGCTCTTCTATGTAGGTTTTGATAAGAAACTAAAAAATGTAAATCACCACACTTTGTTTTTTGATGTTGATTTTGAAAAACACGCTCGCGAGATTTACGATGAACCAGAGTGGCCGCAAGAACCGCTTTTCTATGCCAGTTTCCCTTCAAAAACTGATGAAAGTGTAGCTCCGGAAGGACAGGAAGCAGGTATTTTTCTTGTTCCTATCGCAGCGGGACTTCATGATACTAGCGAAATGCGCGAGCAATATTTTGATCTAATTATGGATCGCTTTGAAAAGCTAACCGGACAAACAGCTAAAAAAAATATTATATTTAAAGAATCATTTTGTGTCAATGACTTTGTTGAAGACTACAATTCATACAAAGGTAATGCCTACGGAATGGCTAACACACTCTTGCAAACAGCGTTCTTAAGACCTAAATTAAAAAGTAAGAAAGTAAAGAACTTGTATTTTACAGGTCAACTTACCGTACCCGGCCCCGGCGTGCCACCTGCTTTAATTTCAGGGAAGCTAGCCGCAGGATTGATCGCTAAACATCATTAAGAATGAAAGAAATTTTTGATCTTGTTTCTATGAAATGCTCAAGAACTGTTACCAAGTTCTACAGCACTTCGTTTTCTACCGCCACTCAAATGCTGGCTCCCGGCATAAGACAGGATATTCATAACATTTATGGTTTTGTACGTTTTGCAGATGAGATCGTAGATAGTTTTCATGGTTATGAAAAGGAAATTCTTTTCGACCGTTTTGAAAAAGATCTTGAATATGCCCTGATTGATAAAATAAGTTTAAACCCTATCCTTAATTCATTTCAGCACACATATCATAAATATGGTATTGAGCAACATCTTGTTGATTCTTTTATGAAGAGTATGCGTCTTGATCTTACTAAGAGCAAATACCTCACTAAAGATGAGTACAAAGAGTACATCTACGGCTCTGCAGATGTTGTGGGTCTTATGTGTCTCACGGTTTTTGTGAAAGGTGATCGCAAAAAGTATGACGAACTAAAAGAATGCGCGATGAGCTTAGGTTCGGCTTTTCAAAAGGTGAATTTTTTAAGGGATCTTAAGGCAGATTATGAAGAATTGAGCCGTACTTATTTTCCCAATACAAATCTTGATAAACTTGACGAACTAAGCAAACAGCAAATTATCGCAGATATTGAGGCCGATTTTGCTAAAGGTCTGGAAGGTATTTGCAGACTGCCGGTAGAAGCTAAGTTTGGTGTTTATACCGCTTATCGATATTATCGTAAATTGCTAAGTAAATTAAAAAGCACACCGTCTTTAGAAATTAAAAATACGCGCATACGAGTTCCCAATTACGTGAAAGCGTCTCTTCTTGCGCGCAGCTATGTAAAATATAGATTAAACCTTATTTAAAATGCAAATCTTAATCTGGATTTTAGTTTTTGTCACCACATTTTGTATCATGGAGTTTATGGCGTGGTTCACGCACAAGTATGTAATGCATGGCTTTTTATGGTCGTTACACAGCGATCATCATAAAAAAGATCACGGTAGCTGGTGGGAGCGCAATGATTTTTTCTTCATCTTTTATGCACTTATTAGCATAGGCTGTTTTTTATTATGGCAGTATGAAAATGTGTGGATTGGTCTTCCTATAGGTTTAGGAATTTTCGCTTATGGTCTTACATATTTCTTTGTTCACGATATATTCATTCACCAGCGGTTTAAGATGTTTCGCAATGCTAATAATTGGTATGCAAAAGGTCTACGTCGCGCACATAAAATACATCACAAACACATAGGTAAAGAAGATGGTGAATGTTTTGGTATGCTCGTACCACCACTGAAGTTCTTTAAAACCAAATGAGTTTTTTAACTGCCGAATGGCGAAAATTATGTTTTGCCAATTACGCGGTAGATCCTAAAGTACTGCAACCTTATCTTCCGGCACATTGCGAACTAGACTTTTTTGAAGGTAAATGCTATGTGAGTTTTGTAGGTTTTCTATTTGACAACGTAAAGTTGAAAGGAATATCCATTCCTTTTCATACCAGATTTGAAGAAGTAAACCTGCGATTTTACGTGAAATATCGCGATAACGGGGTCTGGAAAAGAGGCACTGTATTTATTTCTGAAATTGTGAACAAACCGGCAATTGCCTTAATTGCCAATACGTTTTACAATGAGAAGTACAGTCTTTGCGCTATGGATTATAAACACGCTCTTGGCGAAACTGAAAATACCTTCTCTTATGAGCTAAAAATCGGCAAAAAGTGGCAGATTTTCAGCGTGACCACGGCAAAAGAACTCAAACCTTTTGCTACAGGAAGCGCTACCGAATTTATCACAGAACATTATTGGGGCTACAGTCAGAAAAGCAAATCACAATCAATAGAATATGAAGTGCGCCATCCCAAATGGGAAGCTTACGAAGTAAAAAACTATAAGATTGATATTGATTTTGGCGCAATTTACGGCGCTGCTTTCAGCGATTTTACCCACAAAAAACCCGATTCTGTAATGTGTATGGAAGGTTCTTCTATCTCAATAGAAGGTAAAATTTTGCTTACAAAGTAATTACTGTAAAATCCGGCTTTAAAGGATCAAGATCATCTATGATTTTATCTACCAGATCTGAACCATATTCCAGATAAAACTCTGAAAAATTACCAACACGTTCCTGCAAATTCTGCTCAGGGAATAACTCATTTTGCAAATCTGTAAGGCGTTTTACATGATCACCCAACTTTCGCTTTTGCGCTTTAAGCAATCTTTTTTCTAAAGCGTCAAGACCTTTTAGTTGTTTTACTTCCTGAGCTTTTACTGCGCCTAAAAAAGTAGAATCTGTTTCTTCAGCGATTTTATACATCGCTTCAAATTGCTTTACCAGATGTTCTTTTTGTGGTGAAAAATCAATGTCTATATTAGAAATTTTCCTGATCTTTCTATTCACAAGATCATTTTGATTTAAGAAAACATCTTTCAGACTCAGGTTGAGTTTTTCAATTTTCTCCTGCTGTTTTTCAGTTATGATCAACGCAGAATTTCGCAAAAGCAAAATAGGAAAAGGCACTCCCACTGCTTCAAAATAATCGCGTAACTCAAACCAATATGCTAGTTCGCCACCGCCGCCTATGTAACAAAGATTAGGTAAAATAACTTCCTGATAAAGCGGACGCATAATTACATTAGGACTGAATTTCTCAGGATTGCTATGTAATTCTTCAAGAATCTCTTCCTGCGTGAACTGAATCTCTTTATCGTGCACAAAATAATTACCATCGCGCTCAATAATACGCTCCCTGTAATCTTTGCCTAAATAGAACAAATTAATCTCCCGTGGATTCACCTGCACGTTATAACCGGCAACTTCAAGCGCTTCGGTTTTTGGGTTTACCGCATTGAAAGAAGTTTGCTGCTTCAATTCCTCTTCCATATAAGGAATAAAGAGGTTTTTCAACTCCCTGCAATTCGCATCAATAATTACTAAACCATAGGCTGTAAACAAATGATTTGCCAGATACAGAGTAGCTTCAGCCAGATTATCGTGCTTTAAATATGAGTTTTCAAAAAGATCACAAAGTTCTTTAGCAATCTTAGTTGAGCCAATTTCTGCGCAAAATTGCTTGTGTACTGCATCCAGACCTTCGGTAGACAAATTGCCCACCGCACCTTTGTTATTATTATGAATATCGGGTCTGTTCCACTTTACTTTTTTTCCGTGCAAACGGAAATAATTAATTTCATCAAAATCGTGATCTTCTGTCGCCATCCAGTAAACGGGAACAAAATTGTGATTGGGATGTTCCTGTTTTAGCTTTCGCGAAAGCTTGATCGCACTTATTATTTTATAGAGAAAATACAACGGCCCCGTGAAAAGGTTAAGTTGGTGGCCTGTTGTTATGGTAAATGTATTGCTTTCTGCCAGCAGTGAAATATTCTCACTGGTTAGATCTGAAATTTCTAATTTCTCGTATTGCTTTCTTAAAGCTTTAACCAGAATTTCCCGATTTTCGGTCTTAAAAGCCGATTTTTCAGCTATTTGAGCCGAAAATCCTTCAAGATCTGGGAACCTGTGATAAAATGATCTTACCTGCTCTTTTTGATCCAGATAGTCACATATAATTTTTGAGAAATAACCCGTTTCAGAATACGGGATATGCTGGGTGGGCATGAATTTTATTTTGACCGGTAAATATAAAAGTACAATGTGTTTTGGGCTGCTAAAGTTACGTTAATTCAGGCATACCACATAAGTCTATTTTTAGTAGCTTTAAGGCTTCCAAACCCACAGACTCATGATCAAAAAAATTACCCTAACACTTACTCTTCTTTTTACTTTCGTACTAACCGCACAATCTTTAAAATCCCCCGCTGAATTTTTAGGCTATGAAATAGGAACTCAATTCTCGAGACATGCAGATGTTGTGCGCTATTTTGAATACGTAACTCAAAATTCTGATTGGGTGACTTATCAGGAATACGGCAAAACTAACGAGCGCAGGCCACTCACCTACGCGGTTGTTACAACTCCTGAAAATCTCGCAAATCTGGAAACAATTCGTACAAATCAACTAAAAAACGCAGGAATCGTTTCCGGTGATTCTACTCCAGACAAAGCAATCGTATGGTTAAGCTACAATGTACATGGTAATGAGGCCAGCAGTACAGAAGCATCAATGGTGACTTTATACGAATTGATAACTACTAAAAAAGACTGGTTAAAAAATACAGTTGTAATTATAGATCCTTGTGTAAATCCTGATGGTCGCGACAGATATGCAAACTGGTACAACCAGGTAAAAGCAACTCCTTATGATAAATCTCAGGACGCCGCAGAACACCATGAGCCATGGCCGGGCGGAAGACCAAACCACTATTTATTTGACCTGAACCGCGACTGGGCCTGGGCAACACAAATAGAAACGCAGCAAAGACTTAAGGTTTATAATAAATGGATGCCGCATGTTCACGTAGATTTTCATGAGCAAGGCATTAATGAGCCTTATTATTTCGCGCCTGCAGCAGAACCTTTTCATGAAATAATAACCGACTGGCAAAGTGAATTTCAAAATGCCATTGGTAAAAACAATGCAAAATATTTTGATGAAAAAGGATGGTTATTCTTCACCAAGGAGCGTTTTGACCTTTTATACCCTAGTTATGGTGACACCTACCCCATGTACATGGGCGCAATTGGGATGACGTTTGAACAAGCTGGTCACGGTCGTGCAGGCTTAGGAATTAATACAGATGAAGGTTTTGAGTTAACACTTGTAGATCGCGTTGCGCATCATAAAACTACCGGACTTTCTACGGTAGAAGTAGCGAGCAAAAATATAGACAGATTAAATACTGAGTATAAGACGTATTTTCAAAATTCTGATTTGAAATATAAAAGCTATGTTTTGAAAGGAAACCCTGATAAACTGGCCGCACTAGCAGAGCTTCTTGATAAGCATGAGATCAAGTATGGTTATGCCGATAATGGTAAAGCTTCAGGATTTAGCTACGCGAAAAATGACTCAGGAAGCATGGAATATGATCATGCTATGGTCGTAAGTACAGACCAGCCTAAAGGTAAAATGGTAAAAGTTCTATTTGAACCAAATGCAAAACTGAACACACCAATCACTTATGATATTACGGCATGGAGTTTACCGGAAGCTTATGGTCTGGAGACAGTAGCTACAACGTCTTTGGTAACTGCAAATGCAACAAATCAAACTCCGGTTTACAATAATGTGGCTGATTCAAATTCTGCGGGATACATTACTAAATGGGACAGCATGAAAGATGCGGAGTTTCTCGCAGACCTTCTTAATAATGATATTAAAGTTCGCTTTACAGAAAAACCCTTTAAAAATGCTGGCGTAGATTATGGCCGCGGTTCGCTGATTATCACAAAAAGTGATAACAGAAAATTAGAAGGTTTTGATAATACAGTTATACAAATAGCAAACAAACACAACCGAAAATTAGCCACCGCAGCAAGTAGTTTTGCCACTTCAGGACCCGATTTTGGCTCACCAGATATTAAACTAATAAACAAGCAACGCGTCGCTTTATTAAAGGGTGATCAGGTTTCATCGTTGAGTTATGGCGCTACGTGGTTCTTTTTTGAGCAGCAATTAAAATACCCTGTAACTTCTATCAACACAGATTATTTTGATCGTATAAACCTAGATGATTATGATGTTATCATCATGCCTAGCGGTTATTACAGTGGTTATTTAAATAACAAGCTTTCAGATAAAATTAAGTCGTGGGTGCAGAGTGGCGGTAAATTGATCGCCATAGGTAACGCGGTAAGCGCTTTTGCAGGAAAAGATGGTTTTGGTCTTAGTAAAAATGAAGACGCTTCAGCTAAAAAAGGCAAAGACAGTACAAACGTTGAAGAAAAATTAATTCCTTACGCTTCTCGTGAGGAAGAAAGCGTGAAAGATTTTATTACAGGAAGCATCTTTAAAACCAAAGTAGATTCAACAAATCCTATGGCTTTTGGTTATGAGGATACATATTACAGCTTAAAACTAGGTGACGATTCTTTTTCCCTAATTGATAATGGTTACAATGTAGCTTACATAGGTGAAACTCCGGAAAATGTATCAGGATTTGCGGGTGCAGATGCAAAAGCCGGACTAAAAAATTCATTGGTTTTTGGCGAAGCCAGATTAGGGAGCGGAAGCATTATTTATATGGTAGACGATCCACTTTTTAGATCATTTTGGCAAAATGGAAAACTCTTTGTTGTAAATTCAGTATTCTTTGTAAACAACAATAAATTCAGACTTTAAAATAAAACGCCTTAGTGAATATACTTGAAATAAGAATATTAGAGAGCATTGTTGCTCTTGTAATTCTTTTGTTGATCCGTTATATAATCATACGGATTGTGGTGAAGCGATACTTAAAAGCAAATTTTGATATCACACGTAAGCAGCTCACTATTAAATTAACTAACGTGCTGTTTTTTATAATGATAGCATTTTGCGTTGCTGCCATCTGGGGATTAAGCGGCAGCGATGTATTTACCTATATCACCTCTATGCTTACAATATTAGGTGTCGCTTTTTTTGCGCAGTGGTCTTTGTTGAGCAATATAACTTCCGGGCTGATTTTGTTTTTTAACCACCCTTTGAAAATTGGAGATTACGTTGAGATTATTGATAAAGATTTCCCCATGGAAGGTCGTATTGAAAACATCACCTTGTTTTTTCTGCACTTGCGAAATGCCAACAACCAGGTTTATACACTTTCTAATACAATTGTTGTTCAGAAAACGATGCGCATTATTGCGCCTGAAGAATTTCTTGAACACGTAGCCGAAATTGAACATCAGGCCGAAGAAAACCGGGAAGATGAAGACTTACCACCTTTGGTTTAAAAATAATTGATTTACACTTATATCTATTCGACCCAGAATGAAGAAAATTGCTATCCTATTCCTTTTTAGTTTTGCTATAATATCGTGCAATACCGAAGAAAAAAAAGACACATCGTTTAAAGTTGATTATGATGAATTTACTTTAGACAATGGTCTAACTGTAATCTTCCATGAAGACAAATCAGATCCTGTAGTAGCGGTAGCTTTAACCGCTCACGTAGGATCTGCGAGAGAAAAAGAAGGAAGAACAGGTTTTGCCCATCTCTTTGAGCACTTGTTATTTCTTGAATCTGAAAATTTAGGAAAAGGTGGTCTTGATAAACTTACCTCACGGGTGGGTGGTTCAGGAGCAAATGGATCTACTAATCGAGATCGCACTAATTATTTCCAGACCGTGCCAAAAGACGCGCTGGAGAAAATGATCTGGGCAGAAGCAGATAAACTGGGTTACTTTATCAATACGGTGACTGAACCCGTTTTAGCTAAAGAAAAACAGGTTGTAAAGAACGAAAAACGCCAAAGTGTAGACAATAATCCATACGGACATCAACGAGAAATTATACATCGTAACCTCTACCCAAGTGATCATCCCTATAACTGGGAAGTAATTGGTTCTTTAGAAGATCTACAAAACGCTACGCTTGCTGATGTAAAAGAATTTTACAGAAGATGGTATGTGCCCAACAATGTAACATTAACAATTGCCGGTGATTTTGATAAAGAGCAGGCCAAAGAATGGGTGAAAAAATATTTTGATGAAATTCCTCGTGGTGAAGATATTCCTGAATTAGAAAAGGAAATCCCTACACTTACTGAGACCAAAGAATTTTACTATGAGGACAATTTCGCAAGATTACCTCAACTTACAATGACCTGGCCGGGACCTTATGCATATCACCCTGATACTTATCCCCTATCTATTCTTGCTACTTATCTATCTGATGGAAAAGAAGCACCGCTTTACAAGGTTCTGGTAGAGCAAAAGCAATTAACTACAAATCCCTACATGTACTCACAAGATTCTGAGTTGGCGGGGGAAATCACAATACAGGTGCGCGGTAATGACGGGATAGATCTGGATAGTATCTCAAAAGGAATACAAACTGCTTTAACCAGTTTTGAAGAAAACGGAATCTCAGAAAAAGATCTTAAGCGTATTCAGGCGTTACAGGAAACGAGATTTTACAACAGCTTAAACAGTGTGTTAGGTAAGGGTTTTCAGCTGGCTCAATATAACATATTTGCCGGTGACCCTGGGTATATCAATAAAGACGTTGACAAAATGCTTGCCGTTACAACAGACGATGTGATGCGCGTTTATGAGAAGTATATAAAGAATAAGAATTTTATCGCGACCAGTTTTGTTCCTAAAGGTGAACCAGAATTAGCATTAGCTAACTCTACACCAGCTGAAGTTGAAGAAGAAAAAATAGTAGAAGGTGCAGAAGAAACTTTTGACCCCAGTATTACAGCTACCTATGAGCGCACTCCGTCAAGTTTTGATAGAACTGTAGAGCCGCCTTATGGTGAAAGTCCGGAAATAAAAGTGCCTGAAGTATGGCGTGATGAGTTAGAGAATGGTTTAGGGATTCTGGGTATTGAGAATGATGAAGTTCCGCTTGTAAATTTCTCACTTACTATTGACGGTGGTCAGCTTTTAGAAAATCAGGATTTACCGGGAGTGGTAAATCTTCTTGCGGAAATGATGACTAAAGGAACCGCTACTAAAACGCCTGTAGAATTAGAACAGGAGATTGAGCTTTTAGGTTCTTATATTTCTATAAATGCCCAACCGGAAAATATTACCATTATGGGTACTTCGCTTGCCAAGAATTATGATAAGACAATGGCTCTGGTAGAAGAAATGATTCTGGAGCCGCGTTGGGATGAGGAAGAATTTAAACTGGCTAAAAAAGATGCCTCTACTCAAATAGAGCAGCAATTATCTAACCCACGTAGTGTTGCAGACAATGCTTTCGCGAAAGCGATCTACGGAACAGATAATATCCTTTCTCAAAATACATTAGGAACTTCTGAATCGATTGAAAAAATCACCCTGGAAGATCTAAAATCGTTCTACAAGTCAAATTTATCGCCTTCTCTGGCCAATTTACATGTTGTAGGAGCAGTTGATAAAGAAACTGTTATGAGTTCGTTAACCACCTTACAGCAAAAATGGGTAGCAAAAGATGTTGCAATCCCCATAATTAAAGTGCCACAAGCTCCTGATAAACCTATAGTCTATTTTATCGATGTTCCCGGTGCAAAGCAGTCGCAGTTGCGCATAGGCTACCCGGCACTTGCCGCCAGCGATCCTGACTTTTATAATGCTGATGTGATGAATTATCGTCTAGGGGGCGGTGGTTTTGCCAGCCAACTTACACAGGAATTACGGGAGACCAAGGGCTATACTTATGGAGTACGATCTAATTTTGAAGGGAGTAAAACTACTGGTCCTTTTGTCATAAGCAGCGGGGTAAGAAGCAATGTAACATCTGAAAGTCTTAAGTTGATCGATTCTATAATCACCAACTACAGCAACAATTTTACCGAAAATGACTTGGAACTTTCTAAAAATTATGAAATAAAAAGTAGCGCTCGTTCTTTTGAAACTGCTAATGCTAAACTTAATTTTCTGGAAAATCTAAGTGCCTATAATTTTAAAGATGATTATATGCTAAGTAGACAAGCTGGTCTTAAAAATATGAATTTAGACGCTATGAAAGCGCTTGCTACTAAGTATGTAAATCCTGAACATATGATTTACGTTGTCGCTGGTGATGCAGAAACCCAGCTTCAGAAATTAAAGGAAACGGGAATAGGTGAAGTAAAACTGGTTGATGAAAATTTAAAACCAGTGGAATAGCTTATTCGGTAAAATCAGATACAGGGAAAATAGCCGTGATTACAGATGACTTATTCTCAAGATTTGTTGTCCATGCGAAGTATAAATGATCATTTAGCAATGCCATTTGTGGAAAGCCGCTTGAGCGTTCTGCACTTGACGTTGCTATTTGTATAGGTTGAGATCTTACACCTTCTTTATTAACTTTCATAGCCACGATCACATCTTTACTTGCTACGGTTTCTAACCACGAAACCACTGCTGTATTCTCATCTAACATTTCAACATCTATACGACCTATTGGTTTACCACTATCAAGCCTGATTGCAGGATCAAATGATTCCCCACCATTCCCTGAAAATACGATTTGCACTTTGGGTTTGTCATTAGCTGCACTAAACCATGCTACGGCAACTGTATTCTTATAAGCACTCGCTCGAGGACCATTAACCGGACAGCCATTAAGTTGCCAGTTATCTTTTGAAATAACCTTTGGCGTAGACCAAATTGTATCTTGTAAACGCACGATACTAATGTCTCTCACTTCTTTTTCATCTTCAGAACGATCACGGTAAACTATTACAGGACCATCATCTGGAACCGCAATTGACGTCTGGCAACAATCACAAACACGATCATCAATAAGATATTCTTCTAATTTATTCCCTTCCGGGTTAATAATAGCTGCTCGAACGGTCATTTGATTGAGTGCTTTGTTCTCATTTACAGTATTTCTGCCATCGAGCCAGGAAGCGATGAAATTTTCGCCATATGGCATTAGCGAAACAAAGCCATGCTCTGCCTGCACATGATCCTCATTTAACAGAATTGATTGCCCCCAGGTACTGTCTGCTGCTTTTACTTTATATTTTATATCGTAAGTGTATTTACCGCTCGCTGATTTCTGTAAAAAATGAGCTATAAAAACCTCCTTATTTGCGACTAAAATCGGGTAATCTGCCCAATTATTGAACCAGTCTGTGCCGCTTGCAATGGTGTCTGGATTGCTCCAAACGGAATCTCGACTTTGTGAATACAACAGGGTATACAGGCTGTCATTTGTCTTTTCTACCCAACTAAGAAAAACAGAATTATCACTAGAAAACAAATAAGGTTCTGATGTTATCCCGGTAGCAGGAGAACTGGTGATTTTTAGCCCTGAATCGTCGTTTTTGGTGCTTTTTGAACTGATTTTATTATCGTTCTTACAACAAGTAAACGCTAATAATAGTATAAGTATAAATGGAAGTGATACTAAATTTTTATATTTCATTGATTTCTTTCTGAAGCAGTTGAAGTTCTTGCTTTTGTTTTGAATTGAAAAACTTGATCTCGATCATTTCGCCATTAGCTTTACCTGAATTAAGGATAAGGTTATTTCTAGTTACAACAAATGATTTTATTTCCTTAGCATTATATTCAATAGGTTTTCTATCTAAATATTTTATGGTAAGCTTATGATGATCCCACTTAATTTTTATCGCATTATTTTTTAGTTGATATATTCCATAGCCCACCCAGCAAAAACCAACAATAAGTTGGAGACTAATATAATCTTATTTGAGGTTTCAAAGATCAATCTATAAAAATTGATAGCTATAAAGAGCGTACCCAAGATGATCCAAAGTCCAGCTTTTTTTCTATTAATTCTTCCTTCAATTACCTGCATATTAATTTGACTAAATGATAATTAATATAACAAAAGTATTTTATAGAAATATGACAAAAAGAAAAGGAGGCAAATGCCTCCTTTTTCTATCCTTTAGAAATTTTCAATCAATGTTCAATAACAAGTTTTAGTTGCTGAGTTGACCCATTATCCTGAGTAAGAGATATTATATATATTCCTGATTGGAATTTCTCTACCGGCAAAATATATTGCTGCCCCTCTTTCACCTTAGCGGGATCGAAAGCCTGAATTGTGCTTCCTCTTAAATCCTGTATCGCAATCTGTTTTAAGGAAATTGCACCGTTTGCAATGGTAATACTTACATTATCTGCCGCCGGGTTAGGATACATAACTATGTCTGTATCTTTTAACATCGAAGGATTGTATGAAGCTAATTTCTCTTTGCTTAGAGCTGATTCTTCTACTACAGAGAAAGTAAAGCTATCTGGTGATGCCATCATTCCGTTGAGATCTATAGTAGTTACTTTTATATTATAAGTCAAACCTACTGAGGATGGCGAAATACCACTAAACACTCCGGTCTCAGGATTAATACTTAGCCAATCAGGTAATGGGGAACCATTGCTGAGTCTTGCTGAATATGTCAACTCGTTACCGGGATATCCTTTATTAAAGAATCCTTTTACATCATATGTAAAGTACTCGTTAGGAGCTACTAGATAAGAATCAATTTTAGATGCGGTAGGCACGGCTTCTGGTCTAATGTTTACAAAGTAGTAAGTATTATCATTCCAGTCACAGTTAGATGAACCAGCGCCACAACCGTTACCAATATAATCCTGTACCACTATGTACTCGTTAGGTACATGATTACCATTATGATCTATAACCTTATATACTCGTGCTCCTAAAAGATCAGGCCTGCCACCGTTAAGATTATTACCTCCCGTCGTTAAATAATTAGCAACTGCTATTCTAAAAGGTTCTGAAACTTTTTTAGTATATGCATAGTTTATAAGAGCTGAATTTCCTTTATTTCTTGGGAACAAAGTCTGGTAATAATATTCATTATGAGCCATATATATTCCACCAGATGCTCCATCTGTACTATTAACTTTTAAGAATCTGGCATAACTTGAGTAACGACCATGTAGAGCTGATAATTGAATCCCCACCACAGGTTTATTAGGATCTGCCTGCACAAAGCTTGGAGCAAGAATTAAATCTCCCTCATAACCAGCATCAATATTTACTGCTTTTGGAAAATTAGAGCTTGGTCTATACGTAGTGGTATTAGGTGGATTGATAGTACCTTCATCGTTCACTATACTCAACATACTTGTCTGGAAACCGAAGGCATTAAAAACCTCTTGTGCATTGATCTCTAAGCCGCTTTCTGTAACCGGAGAATAACCGCCGTGAAGAGTTGCACGCCCATCAGAACCATTATCTGCATTGGAAACAACTTTTACATTCTCTTTAAACATTCCGTTTGTAGAATTGTTAGTGCTACCAATGAAAATAATTTCGATATCCCGGTATTCATTAGGAGCTATCGTTAAAGGTAAAGTTACAGGCTTATTACCATCAGGTAATATTTCATAAGTAAAGACATTAAGATCTGAAATTATAAAGTCTGATACAATTAAAGTACCCGATCCATTATTATGGAGGCGCATAACGTTTCTGTCGTGAACCAATGCCTGACCTGGATCTCCTATACGATGAAATGTATAATAATCATCTGCGGGGAATGAACGATCAGTATATGGTATCTTAGTCATATTCTCAATCGTTAATAACGCATTTGTGACAGGCTCAATAGTGAAAGGGAAATTATCTGTCGAAACGTTTCCAAAACCATCAATTGCTGTTACCTTTAGCGTATGAGAACCAGCACTTGTCACTGTAAAAGTGCCGCTATAAGTTGAAATAGCTTGACCATCTAAAACATATTTAATATCAACCGCATCGCCACTGCCACTTCTGTCTTCGGCATTAAGGGTTACATCAACGCTACCTCTATATATATTCTCATCGTAGTTGAGACCACTAAAATTAGCTGTGATAAGAGGCGTAAGTAGCCCTCGATTAAATGGTACAATATCTATGTAATTCATTTTAGTATTAGAACCTCCTTTACCCAATGATAAGCGTAAAAGACCATCTGTTACTTCTACTAATTCTGTATTGTTATAATGTACCAGATTATTAGGATTACTAGCAGCTTGATTAAAGTTTATAATGTTTACACCATTAACATCAATCACATGATTACTATCACTAAAATTAGGATCACCCACTCCTATTGTCACATTATAAAAACCATTAGGAACTGAAACTAGCCAGTCTAATGTAGGATTTGCACTTTGATTAGGATGACCTAAGTGTGTGAACGTATTGAGAAGTGCATTATATTTAGTATTATTTCTATTTCTGGCGCTTAAATTTTGAGCTTGTGTGATAGTTCCTGGTTTTACCCACCCAAACTTAAGTGGTCCTACAGCACTGCTTTGAGATTTGTAAGCCTGCCCCACATCGTCAGTATATCCAGCTGGGGATGTAAGAAGATCACTAGATGTTTGAAAGTTGAATAAATACGTATAAACATCATCTTCAGTAACATCTACTACAACAACTGCTGACGCGTTTTCATAATTAGCTGAAGAAGCTACAATATTACCTCTATAAGTCCCTACTGGTAAAGATGAAACATCTATACCTACTTCAAATGGAGTATCTAATGCAAAAGTACTAGGTAGTTTAATCCAACTTTCTGTTGCGCTAAGATTTATTTCACCCACGGTTATTTGTGAAGTTGATGACAATGTTAAAGTCTCTTTCGTCAATAAAGCCTGATCTGCAGATTTAACATAGCCTACACCAGGTTTATCAAAACTCAATACAAGCGTTCCTTCTTCGAACGGAATGGCATTTTCAACAACAAATAAGAAGTCATTATAATCACCATTACCGTCATCATAAGCTATTAAATACTTATTGTCAACTACTCTTCCCTTACGATCTTTAAATGGATAAACCCTTGCTAAATGGTTGTTTTCACCTGGATTTAAAGCATCTTCAGTGTGAGTAAAGACATCAAATGTTTTTATGAAAAAACCAAATACATTACCCGCCGGATCAAATGTCGTAGTTCCTGAGCTGATATCAGGATTTAGTGTTTGTGAGTTATCATTATCTGATGCCAGTGTTGCTAATGTAGTTCTGCTTACGGTATCGTCATTAGTATACCATCCAAATGGAAGACCATGCTTATTAGAATACCGAGCCACAGGAGTTATCTTTACTTCTCCGGGACCTGCTTTGATCCACTGTTGACCTTCAACTTCATCTCCTTTAAAGTTTGCATCGTATGGTTGCTCTAAAGTATCAGTCCATCCGGTAACTATATTTATACCCAGAACACTTACTATATCCTGAATTATAGGTTCTTCATAACCCCCATAACCTTTTTTCTTCAATCCATATAAACCTACATTATACATTGGATTTACATTATCATCACTTAGAATTACCAAATTGGCATCTTCATATCCTAATTTAGTTGTGTTCAATACCGGAGCAAATATTACAGGAAAGTTAAATGTCTCTCCTGGATTAATTGTCACAGTTGATGATGGCGGAGTTATTTTGAAATCAGCAGCATAAGTACCATTCAAATATATTTTTGAAACATGAACAGCTTCCGTTCCGGTATTCTTAATTGCTACTGTTTGCTGATCAGTTTGCCTACCCTCATCATTAACTGTAGTCTCAAAAATTAATTCTTTAGGATTAACTACTAATTTATCTTTTCCGGAAGCAGGAATGTTAGCTTTAACTAAGGTTAACCGCGGTGTCCCATTCATGTCTCTATCATACTCTGAAATATATAGGTTACCCGTCTTTTTATCTTCAACAACATCTAATGGATCATCAAAACCTCCTAGCCCTGGTATATTGCTATATGTTTCAGCTACATCCCCATTAGATTCAGGATACATAACCATTATATCATCCTGACCACTAAATCGGCAGACCATTATAAGACCTTTCAGTTTACCACCAAAAGCGTCGCTTTTATACTCAATAACTCCGTTAGGAGACTTATTTTTTCCAAAATCATAAGCTGGTTCCAAATAGTTTGGGTCAGGACCAATTTCATCACCATAATTCGCAACATCAACATACGAAGACTCAAACTGACCAGGCAAACCGCTATATGGTCTACCACCATGGTTAAGAACGAATTCACCTCTTAATGGATTAGGATGACCATGGTAACTACCACCCTGAGTCTTGAACAGCCAGTCTTTTTGTGTCTCACCGCCATTTAATGCAGGAATGTCTGGCATTTCATCTGCGGTCAATCCGTCAATTCTATGTGCAAATGTGTAATTTAAACTACTAGGTGATTTGGGGGAAGTGCTGTTGTTTCCTGCTGTACCATTCGTAGGACCATACAACCACCCGTTAGAATGCCATAATAAATCATATGTATTCCTATACCCAGTTGAAAATATAGTTAAAGGAGAATTAGGCGAATAGGGATTATAAGTCCCATCACTTAATTTTATACTATTTGAATTTACACCGGCATTGATAACATCTATATTATCTGTAGTATATGCACTTAAAGGCAGACTTGGTAAAGCATTTAGCTTATCCATGTCTATTTTAAGAATAGCTGCAGACAATAGTCTTTCAGGACGATTACCCCATATAGCATCAGGAGCACCACCAGCTGTATTACTACCCTGACTAATGTACATATCCCCATCTTCATCGAAAGCAATGGCATTAGTAAAGTGATCACCTACTGATCTTGGTAGATGCTCCACGATATTCTGAACCTGAGAAAGATCAGGTCCTGAAAGTCTCGTGATCTTTCCATCCCATTCCGGACCTCCTGTAAGAGCAGCCATACTATGAGTTACATACGCAACTAAATTATCTGCAGTTGAAGAAGGATCAAATGTAAAGCCAATGATTAATCGGGTATGATTATTTCTATCAACCCCAGGGGTTGTAGGATATGAAGACCCTCTTAAATCTGGTGTTAATATTTTCAAATTGCTTAAAGTGCCATCATCTTCAATATTCCATCTGTAAATTTTTCCATCTTCATCTTGAAAATTACCTAATGTACTACCATAAAGTCTACCATCAGGACCAATTGCAAGACTTGAAAATCTTTCCCCTAAAGTCCCTTCACCCAGTTGATCACCACCGGGAACCTTTGTAAACTCTACTCCACTTATATCTCTAATATAGGTTTCGTTAGAATCTATCTGTCCAGTCGTAAAATGCGACTGAAAAGTTGCAAATGGCAAACGATCACTAATGTCACCTATCTTATTGGCTTCAACACCAGTAATTCTGAATACATATTGAGTTTCTGGTTCTAAAGGATCCAGCGGAGTTAAAGTAATTGCATCACCACCTCCTGTATCATTAGAGTTTGAGGGAATCAGCACTTCATTACCAGGAGTAACTTTATATAGCTGAATACCCTCCAGTGTGCTGGCATCCATTTCATAACCGTCTGGAATTATTACCTCAACATTAATTTGAAAATCTCTTATAAGAACGTTTTTCGTTTGGTCTTTAGGAGTAGCATTTACAAAGTGAGGCTGAGAAGCTATTGAAGTTGCCGTGATTTCAATATAATCAAGTTTTGTATTAAAACCTCCTGTAGCATCTATTGTTAGTCTTCCATCAGTAACTTGTACTTCCTCAGCTGTACCATATGAAAATCTATTACTTGATGCCAAACCTCCACTTGGGATATAACCATTTATAACATTTATTCCTTCTGCATTAATTGTATGCGACGGATTTGTACCTGTTCCATCAAGTGTACCATCACCTACACCCGCAGATACACGATATCCACCATTAGGAACACTTATCTCCCAAATACCTTCGGTTGTTACTCCACTGGTACCACCTACATCATCATACTGTACATGGATAAGTGTGTTCTGTAAAATACTCAAACCAACTAATCCTCTATTCCGAGTATTAGTAGAAAGATCTACAGGCACCTTATTCTTGGTTAACCATCCATATTTATAACCATTTCCTCTTTCAGCAAATGCCTTACCAGAGTCTGTTAAATAGCCTGAAGGCGGGGTATCTCCTGTTGTCGAGAAATTAATTTTTATTGGTTCAAAAGAAACAACATTCTCGGTAACGACAATACTAACATCAGCTGGAGTAATGTTATCACCATCACCTACCTCAACAATAAGGATGTATTCTGTTATACCTGTATTAAGGAGTTTAGCGGTCGTTATTTTACCTGTATTCTCATCAATAGCAAACATGCCGTTATCATCCCCGGAAACTATATTAAATGTAAAAGCATTAGATTCTAAATCCCTCGCAGGAACTGTACCTACGGCAGTCCCTACAACAGCTTCTTTCCATACGGTAAATGACTGATCATCTACAACGGGTGGCTGATTAACGTATGCTGTAACATCAAGATTAATTTTTAAAATTGCAGGTTTAAAGCCTTTAGCTGAAGCTATAATTGTAGATGTTCTTTTGTCTCCTAAAGTAAGATCCTGTGTTCTTGTTGTAAAACCATAACTACCTACAGAATTTGATTCTGGCAATGTAAGCCATTCGTTTTGCGATGTTACATCACGATCTCCTGAATTAATATTATCCTGAATAACAAGACCTACAGCGCCTGCACCAGTACCAGACAGTGTTGAGTAGAAAGCACTTGTTGCATCATCAGGTTGAACTAAATCTACCTGAGATGTATCAAAAGAAAGTATACCATTTACTGGAGTTGCAGTGCTTGGCACCACATCTATATAATCAATCTTCGAGTTAAAACCTCCTAAACCATTTACCGTAAGAAGGTTATCAGTAACTGCGACCACTATAGTTGCATTTCTATTCTCACGCGGTGCTGGAGTATACGCAGGCACTACAGTATAGCCTTCAACTGTAGCACTATGGCGGCTATCAGTATCCATACTTTCATCGCCTAAGCCTACAGTTACGGCATAAGTACCATTAGGAATTTGTAATTCCCAAAATAATTCTGCACCTCGGGGTTGTGAACTCCATATGCGTTGAGAAGCATCGGGGCTCAAAATATTATCACCCTGAAAATGCACTAATGTTCCTTCTAACTTTTGTTGCTTTGTCGCAGATGCATAAGATGACAATCTATTACGACCTACACCATTACCATTACCTGAAACATCTCCGGAAGCATCAAAAGGAAGACCGGTCGCCACATTCTTCCATCCATATGCAAATTTAGCTCCATCTATAGAAACACTAGCATTTCCATATTGTTTACCATAATCTTTCACATATCCCGAAGGAGGTGTAGTCGCAGCATCCTGAAAATTAATATGAGCCTCAAAACTTGCAACTGTTGGCGTGCTCTCAATTACACTAACTATCCATTCTTGTTTACTACCATCTTCGGCTGTTAATGTAAAAGTAACAGGTGCTCTAAAATCTGAGGCTGTAGAAGGTGATATTGTAGCTTTTTGCGATATCTCAAATGTTGGTTGTAAATTGTCTAAAGATGTCCCGTAAGGTACTCCTATTTTTACCGTATGATTGGTTGCGTCTATTATCGCATTACCTGTCTGCGATGGCAAGGAAAATGCTAAAAAGCTCTTTCCAGAACTTGGTGCAGCATCACTAACATTGATAGTGATTTCAGCAGAGGTGGTGCTTGTTCCATCACTTACTGCTACGTTTAAAACGAACTGTGATATTGATGGGCTTATAAGCTGTGAAGTTTTTAGCTCTCCAGTAGTGGAATCTAAACTAAATACTCCCTCTCCATTTCCCGATATTATTGAAAAGGTCAAAGGATCAGATTCTGCATCCTGAGCTGCGATAAAACCTAGAGAATGGCCAACTTCAGCTCCTTCCCACACTGTAAAATCCTGAGCTGCAATAACAGGTGGTTGATTGCTATATTCAACAACTGTCATATTAATATTTAAGACTGCGGGTTTAAAACCAGTTGCGGTTGCAACCACTTTACTTGAGCGCGTATCTCCTAAAGCTAAAGAAGAAGTATTACCACTAAAACCAACCTGACCGGAACCATTAATAGTTGGTACTGTTAACCATTCATTCTTATTAGTTACGTTCCTATCTCCTGAATTGAGATTGTCATCTATTACTAATCCATAAGCATCAGCAGTTCCTCCTGTCAAAATTGATGAAAAGGCACTAGTAGTATTCCCCGTCAGTTCAACATTAAGATTTGAAGAATCGAAAGACAAAGAGTTAGATACAGGAGTGCCTGTACTTTTCACTATATCTACATAGTCAATCTTCGTATTAAAACCACCTAAACCATTAATAGTAAGCAAACCATCTGTCACTTGTACTATAATCGTTCCTTTTCTGGTTTCGCCAGCTACAGGAACAAATGCAGGCACTACAGTATAACCTTCAACAGTAGCGCTGTGACGACTATCCAGATTACTGATATCACCCAAACCTACGGTTACAGCGTATATACCATTAGGAATTTCAATCTCCCAGAAGAGTTCTGTACCACGTGGTTGCGAACTCCATATCGGGCTACTACCATCCATACTCAGGGTGTTGTCACCTTGAAAATGCACTAATGTCCCATCTAATTTTTGTTGAGTAGTAGCTGAGGCATAATTTGATGAAATTCTATTTCTTCCTACACCATTGGCGTTACCTGAAACATCGCTGGAAGCATCAAATGGTAAACCGGTTGCTTTACTCTTCCAACCATACTTATAGGAATATGAGCCTGAGGTTACCGCAGCAAATCCGAATTGTTTCCCATAATCTGCTGAATATCCACTGGGAGGAACAGTTGCACTATCCTGAAAATTAATATGAGCCGCAAAACTTGAAGGCTGAAGAGTTGAAACGTTGACAACCCAGCCTTGAGTGGTTGTTTTATCTTCTGCCGTTACGGTATAATTAACCGCACTACTAAAATCTATTACATTCAGTGGCGATATTACAGCGCCTGTTGATACAGTTATAGAAGGATTAAGATTTGACAAATCTGTACCATATTCTACTTCAATATTTATAGTATGAGTTGTGTTATTTATGGTAGCTGGAGCTGTTTGCTGAGGCAAGCTGAAGGTCAAAATGTTAGCATCTGTTGCCGGAGCATCATTATTAACATTAATAGTGATATTGCCATAAACTGCATTAACTCCATCACTTACTTCTACATTTAAAACATATTGAGAAGCAGCAGCACTTAATGATTTAGCAGTTACTATTTCTCCAGATGTAGAATTAATAGTAAACATAGCGTCTTCATTTCCTGCAACAATTTGATAAGTTATACTAGAGTCTGAATCTGCGACAACATTCCCTATTAGCGAACCTACAGATACCCCTGACCAAACAGTAAAATCTTGATCATCTATGGAAGGTAAATCAGCAGAAAGAACATCTAATGAGTTAATTTTTGTATTAAAACCACCTATAGCATCAATAGTAAGTTTACCATCTTTAACCAACACATTTGCAGAGCCAGAACTAAATCTTGTTGCTGAGCCTAATCCACCTGTAGGACTGTATGAATTAATGGAATTTATTCCTTCAATATTTATGGTATGCCTAGGTGTTGTTGAAGGGCCATCTAAATTTGGATCACCAACACTAACCGCTGCTTTGTAATATCCATTAGGCACAGCTATTTCCCAAATTCCGTCCTTATTTACTCCTCCACTACCTTTTACATCTGCAAATTGCATATGCATAAGTGTATTTTTAATGGAATTGACAGCTGGATTATTCCTGTTTCTTGTGTTAAGCGCTAAATCTAAAGGATTTTTTGTAGAAGCATCAATCCAGCCATAGTTATAGCTATTCCCTCTATTACCGTATGCAGCACCTTCATCTCCTAAATAGCCAGTAGGAATTGAAGAAGATGGGTCCTGAAAATTGATATGTACTTCAAAAGTATTTTCTTCGAGAGTTTTAACTGTAACTTGCCATGTCTGACTTGAACCACCATTGTTCACTACATAGGTAACAACATCTGCAAAATTTCTGGATACACCTGATGCTGGAGTTATAGTCGCGCTTGGAGATACTGTAATTTCAGGTTTTACAGATGATATTTTAGTACCATAAGGCACTTCAACTTCAACTGTGTGATTTACATCATCTATAACAACAGGAGAGCTGTTAAGCGATTCAAATTTAAAATCAACAATAGAAACCGCAACAGATGCATTACTTCTTGTCGATTTTGACTCGTCTATAAATTCATCATGACTTATATATGTAAGTACATGAGAATTTTTAGGTTGAGTTTTAATCTTAGGACCTGAAGAGAATGACCATGCAATCTGACCTGTCAATAAGAGACAGAATAATGCAAATAGAACTGATTTCGACTTAAAAAGAATAGTGAGTAATTTCATTTTCATTTCACAAAAGCAATAAATTAATTATCCAATAATAGAAAATCATGCCGAACCTCTCCAGATGGTTAGTCTGAAAATTAAGCAAAGCACTAAAGGGGAAAGTTGGGTAGCTAATTTTTCAATCGCAAAGGAATAGCGCCTTTTTTTGATGCAATATAGACAAACAAAGAAAGCAGGAAGAGGGTAGATAGGACATTTAGATAAAACCTTGATTTTCTTCGATTAAACGTAGCTAAATTGAAAAAGTAATCAAGTAATTCTCTCAATTAAACATGTTAAAATGAGAGAATTAAACCTCTATTTATAAAATTAAAAATCAGAGAATATAGTCTAAAAATCGATTAAAAACCTATAAAATATGGCTATGCGGAAATATTACTATCTTTTTAAAACTGTTAATATATTATCAATTTTTTACGTTATGATCTATCACGTTTATTTATCTATAATGAGTTTAAATCTATTTATAGCACCTAAATTATCTGTGGAGCACACTAAATAGACCCCGGCTCTTAAACGATCTACGGAAAAGGTATAGTCATTAGCATTAAGTTGAGAAACATTCTTATAATCAATGACTTTTGCTCCTTTTAAATCATAAACTGAAATATTCTTAAGTATTCTGTCATAAGGAAGCACGATCGAAAATTTATCAGTTGCCGGGTTAGGCGTAATCTTATAATCTGAAACATCTACGACTTTTTCTGAAAGACCAAGAGAATTTTGAGAGGATGTTTCTGCAAAAATCTCCTGGGAGGTATTCCCTTTCTTTTCATTTGTTTTTGAAGAGTTTTTATCATTTTTAGATTCAGATATTCTGCCTTTACTAATATTTAAAACTAAAGTAGATTTTACTTCTATACCATTAAGGTCTTTTGCCGTAACATCCAGTTTGTATGATGAGTTACTACCATTAGGAGGAATACCGCTCAGAATACCTGAAATATGATTTATTGCTAACCACTCCGGCAATTCTTTACCAGCAGTTGCACTGAAGCTTAATTTATTCCCGGCATACCCCAAATTAAAAAAAAGAGATAGATCATATGAGAAATACTTTTCTGCGGTAGCGGTAAGTGTTTTAATAGGTTTTGCTTCTGGGGCTGCTTCAGGACGTATATTAATGAAATAAAATATATTATCATTCCAATCACAATTATACCCCCCACCTGTACCACAACCACCGCCAACGTAATCATGAATTACAAGATATTCATTTGGCACAATTTCACCTTTTGAGTTCTTAACTTTGTACACTCTCACTCCTAATAAATCTGAACGATTACCGGTAAGATCATTGCCACCGCTACTTATATAATTGCCAATTGCAATACGAAAGGGTTCTTTTATAGATTTTGAATAACCATAATTGATGAGATCAATATTCCCTTTGTTTCGCGGAAGCACTGTCTGGTGATAATATTCACTATGTGCCATATAAATTCCACCATCTACCATTTTAGAAGAATTCACTTCTAAAAATTTTGTACTGCTAGGGCCTTCTTTACCATGAAACGCTGATATCTGAATACCATATATGGGCTTATTTGGATCTGCCTGCACAAACGTAGGTGACTGTATCAAGTCGCCCTCATATCCCGCATCTATATTAGCTGCTAATGGATAATTTGAACTAGGGCGATATCTATTTTTATTAACAGGGTCAATGGTACCTTCATTATTAACCATGCTCAGCATGCTGGTTTTGAACCCGAAAACATCAAATACAGATTGCGCTCCTAACTCTAAACCTCCTTCTGTGATAGGTGAATATCCCCCATGAAGAACAGCGTGACCATCAATCCCATTGTCTGCATTAGAAACAATATCGATACGCTCTTTAAAAAGACCATTAGTAAATCCTGCTGTGCTACCAATGAATTTTATATCAACATCAACAAAGTCACCTGCATTTACTGATAATGGTAATTTAATTTTTTCACCTTCAGAAGATAGGATGTCATATGTAAACAATTTGCTAATAGAAATTTTTATATTCTCAACTTCCAATGAGGAGGTTCCTGGATTATGTATACGCATGATATTAGAATCGTGAACCTGAGCTTTACCAGGATTACCCAAACGATGAAAAGTATAATAATCATCAGCCGGAAATCCTCTATTTGTATAAGGAATTTTAGTCATATTCTCAATTGTAAGAAGAGAGCCTGTAGCCTGCTCTATCTTAAATGAATATTGCTCTTCAACAGAATTTCCTCTATCATCTATCCCTTTTACATATAAAATATGCTCACCTAGTTTATTAATATGTATAGGTGATTTATATGCTGAAAAAGTAGATTTATCAATCTTATATTGAATTTCTAAATCTCTACCTCCACTTCTTACAACACCATCTATACTTATCTCAACCTCACCTCGATACGTAGCTAAAATATTATGCAAACCATTGAAGCTAACATTCACAAGAGGAGCTAATTTACCTGCATTAATAGGTGTAACAGTTATAAAATCAACTTTAGAATTTAGACCTCCCTCACCTAAAGACATTCTTAGAGCGCCTTCCTTAACTTCTATAATTTTTTCATTTTCATAAAAAGAAAGATAATTAGGGTTATCATTCTCCTGATCAAAATTGATAACATTCACTCCATTAACATCTATAACATGTTGACTATCTTTATAATTAGTCTCTCCTACGCCAATTTTAACCTTGTAATAGCCATTTGGGATATCAAGAATCCAATCTAAAATGGGATAAGAAACTGTATTTAAATGACCTATATGGGTAAATGAATTCCTTAGTGCGTCTATAACACCGCCTGTTCGGTTTCTCGCACTTGTATTCTCTGCAGGGGTAAACAAACCGGGCTCTACCCAACCAAAAGAAAATTTACCGTTTACAGTATTTTCGATATGGTAAGGTTTCCCTATATCATCAATATATCCTTCCGGTGAAACCACAAAACTGTCTGCGTTTCTAAAATTGAACTTGTAACCTGTATTATCTTCCTTTTTCTCTGCAACTTCAACCTTAATTTCAGCTTCAGCACTAGCATAACCAGGAGCACTAGCAGTTATGCTTCCTAAATATGTACCCGGTGACATACCGTCTACAAATGAAATATCCAGAGGTTTTTCAAGATCAAATTTCTCAGGAAGAATAATCCAATTTTTAGATGTTGAAAGTGTAATATCGCTGGCAGTTATTCCAGGCGCGGCAGAAAGAATTAAATTCTGCTCAATATTTTCTGTAGTCGAAGATCTTAAATAAGTAACGATAGTTTTATCAAAATTCAGAGATAAGTATTTTATCTCAATAAAGTTAATTTTGGTATTATAACCGCCCCGAGCATCAACCGTCAATCTACCATCTTTAACCTCTATGACTCGTGTAATCTTTTTAAAGCGGCCAGGAGCTGCAACGCCGCCTGCAGGAACGAAGCTTTTTATTACTTCTTTATTCTCAATATTAATAGAATGACTAGGGGTAGTAAAATAACTATCAACTAAACCATCCCCTACACTCACGGTAACTTCATAATTACCATTAGGCAATTGCATTTCCCATATTGCCTCAGAGTTTTTACCTCTTTTACCGCCCACATCTTCATACTGCATATGAATAAGTGTGTTCTGCAGAGGGTCAAGGCTAATTAAATTTCTATTTCTTGAGTTGGTTAAAAAATCTGTTGGGGCGCCTTTAGTATTTAACCATCCATACACATACCCTTGTTCTCTTTCACCAAATGCTTTTCCTGTATCTGACAAATACCCTAAAATATCGGCCTTAGCATTGGCAAAATTGACCTTTAAAGGCTCAAAAACGGGAGAATCTGTGGCAATTATAGCAACAATTGAACTGCTCGTATTTATACCATCATTTACTTCTATAGTGAGTCTATAATCAAGAGCAGACTTAGATAATAACTGATTTGTGAAAATTTTTCCCGAATTTTTATCTATTCTAAAATCACCATCTTTATTTCCCCCTATGAATTTATAGGTAAGTTTATCATCTTCAGCATCACTTGCATTCACATCACCTATAAATGTACCTAATTCTGCTTCCTTCCAAATTGAGAAAGAATGATCTTTAACCAAAGGAGCGATATTTTTATAATCACCTATTTTTACGTGTACATGAAGAATCGCTGGCTTAAATCCTGTTGCAGTAGCAATTACTGTGGCTTCAGATTCATTACCAGATGTGACTTGGGTAGCATCTGCATTGAATTTAAATACACCCCAGTTGTCAACATCTGGTAATTTAAGCCAGTTATTTCTACCTGTTACTATACGACTTCCCGATTTCAGATTGTCTTCTATAACTAGACCCGTAAAATCATTAATTGGATCTTTAAGAGCAACTGAAAAATCTATATTGTCTTTTTCATTTACCTCAATTTCAATCTTCTCAGATTCAAATTTTAATTCGCCACCGTTTGTTGGCTTCTCCTGAGAGCTTTCAATATTTATATAATTTATCTTTGTATTAAATCCCCCTAAGCCATTAACAGTAATACGACCATCACTAACTTGTACAATAATATTTCCCTTCTTCACTTCCCCATCTGTTGGTACAAATGCCGGTATAATTGTATAGCCTTCAACTGTCGCGCTAGGTCTGCTATCAACATTTGATATATCTCCTAAAGATATAGTAACACTATAAATACCATTAGGAACTTCAAGTTCCCAGAATAGCTCCTGCCCTCTAGGCAATCCGCTCCATATTTGTTGACCACCATCAATACTTAGTACATTGTCTCCCTGAAAATGAACAAGAGTTCCTTCTAATTTCTCCATAGAAGATGCCAACTCGTAAGCTGCACCCAACCTGTTGCGACCTATGCCATTAGCATTATCTGCTACGTCACTTGAAGCATCATAGGGTAAATTTGTTTCTTTACTTAGCCAGCCATAGTTATAGTTCTGCTGACCAACTAGTATTTTAGAGAAGCCATATTCTTTACCATAGTCACGAGAGTAACCTTCAGGAGGTACAGAAGTTTTATCTTGAAAATTAATGAAAGCCTTATAGTCGTTTACTACCCCTGTAATATTTTCATTTGAGATTTGTGCTTCTGTGGCGTGTGACTTTTTATTTTCAAGTACTTTTTTTGCCTGGGCATATTTAGGGCATAAGAAGAGAAGGAATATCCAGCTTAAACATAATAATTTACGTGTTAGAGGAGAGTGGTGAAGCATAATTTGCAGAACGATTTTGTTGGGTAATTAGATTCTTTTCATAAAGGTTTGATCTATTAAAAAGAATGCCAGAACATTAAGTTTGCTGCAAAGTAACAAATCCTAAATTTAACATAAGGAAGGATTCATTCTATTAGATTAAAAGCATAAAATACTCGTTATATGACTTAAATGCATGATTTCTAATATATTAATAATAAAAATATTAAAAAATTATAGATAATATTTACTAAACCAAAATTACATCTAGGTATGTTTAGTAAAAGCTTACAACAAAAAAGCCTGTATTTATTATACAGGCTTTTTCTTCACAAGTTTGGATAAGAGGGATTCAAAAAATTAATGCTTAACAATAAGTTTTAGTTTATCTATAGTACCATTCTCCTGAATAACATTTACCAGATAAATTCCGGCTTCAAGATTATAAATAGGCACTTCATAAGAAGTATCGTTTTTGATTGTAGTAGCCTTATATTCTGCCACCACGCTTCCTTTAAGATCATGGATCACAATTTCATCAACAACCATGAGAGGATTTGTAATATTGATTACTACCTTATCTGTTGCAGGATTAGGGTGCATGATAATTTTATAATCGTGTGCCGAATCAATTCCCAGAGTTGCTTTAGACACATTTGTATTTGATACATCGTCTGAACCTCTTCTTCCTATAACGCTAACGTTACTGTAAGTTGCTGTAGTTAGATTGCCATCGCTGTGAGAAGTAGTTGCCAATCCCACATAAATAGTATTGTTCATATAAATCGTCTGAGATGCAATTTGTCTCCAATTCCCATTAGTTTGAGAAACATAAGCGGTAAACCTATTTCCAGAGCGAACTAATCTCATGTATCCTTTGCCCGATGATGCCGCAACAGGGGTGGTAGAATTACCTCCCATATCTGCCCCATCACTACTGCGATGCTGAAATACAAACCCGGGCATACCTATTTCATCTGGATTAGGAGAAAGCATTATCTGAGCAGAAGCAGCATTTGCATTAAGATTATTACGCATCATTATGCTTGCTTTTGCCCATTCATTTGTATTCTCAAGGCTTTCAACTCTCGCAATAATCTCCCCATCACCTTGTAACTGTTGATATACAAAATGGAATTCATCTGCTCTATACCATATATCAGCACCAGAAGCTTTTACTTCAAAAACGCCATTTGCATAACAGACCTCTCCAGCTGCTCCCACAGCACCTACATCAGCATTATTCCAAACTGCTGGTAAAGGTCCACAATCCTCACCTAAAATCTCAATAGCCGAAATCTTAGGTTGATCAACACCACCTACAGAAGACTCTGCAGAGAAGCTAATATTAAGGGTTCCATCATTTACTACAACATCAAATGTTTTAACAGTGGGGTTTCCTGCACCTACATCTGCAACTATATCATAGTTATTAAGAACTCTGCTGCCTTCTATTCCTACATCAAAAATGCGATTCCCTCTTCCACCATTAGTACCGCCGGTTACACCCCAATATATTTCGGCAAAATGTAAGGCAACACTATATTTTCCATTGGGAACTGGAATATTATAATTAAAAGATGCAGGAGCCCCTTTGGTACGCTCTGTTTGATATAGGGATGGTACAGATGCAGAACTATTACTGTATGAATTACCAGCACTATAATACTGATCTGCTTCAAAATTTTTATTGTTATAAGTGGTCTGTGGCCCCCCTGCATTGATACGTAATGTGAATCCTGAACTTTGAGGTAAATCACTCACTGTTATAGTTACCATTGCAGTATCGCTGGAACCACTCGTATTTGAAACTGTATATGTAAAACTATCCTGACCTATAAAGTTGTTCAATGGTGTGTAAATCACTCTATTCCCAGATTGTAACTCTGTTGTACCGTGAGAAGCATTTGATACCGAAGTTATACTAAGTGTTTGATTATTAGACTCTATATCATTACTTAATAAAGAAGATAATGTAATAGACGAATTGACAGTTGTATTTGCTGTATCATCGACAGCAGTGAGCCCTTCTCCCAGTATAAGATTAAAATTAGACGTAACGACCAAACCATTTAGATCTGTTGCAGAAACCTGAATTGAATATATATTATCTGAATCAGAAGGTGATATACCACTTATTACACCTGTACTCTCATTAATAGAAGCCCAAGACGGCATGTCAGCTGAAAATTTAAACTTATTACCAGCATAACCAATATTGAAATAGCTTGAAATGTCATAGGAGAAATTAGAACTTTTAGTCGCTGTATAGTCAGCTATTTTTTGAGCAGATGGCTGTGCCTGTGGTCTTATGTTAACGAAATAAAAGACATCATCCTGAAAATCACAGTTTCCTCCATAATTTGTTCCGCACCCAGATCCTATAAAATCCTCTATGGCTATGTACTCATTAGGAACTACGTTACCATCTCTGTCTTTAACCTTATAAAAACGAACGCCCAAATTACCATTGTTGCCACTGCTTATATAATTCGCTACCTGGATCCTGAATGGAACTGTAATAGACTCAGCACGACCGTAATTAATATTAACCCCATCCTGCCCAACAGGGAAAAATGTTTGATAGTACTCAGGCAAATGTGAAAAGTTTATACCCGCAACAGTATTGTTATTGTTTACACTAACAAATCTTGCACCGTAAGACGTATAACTATGGAAAGCAGCAAGTTGAAATCCTATAACAGGCTTAGAAGGATCTGCCTGAACAAAATTAGGTGAAATGATTAAATCACCTTCATAACCTCCATTTACATTCTCTGCTTTTGGATAATCTGAACTAGGTCTGTTAGGATTAGAGCGTGGAGGAGTCACTGTGCCATTGTCATTTACATAACTAAGCATACTAGTTTCAAAACCAAAGGCGTCTAATACCCATTGGCTACGTATTTCAAAACCTGCTCCCTCGGGAATAGGCGAATACGCCCCGTGTAGTATAACCTCTTTGTTAGATTCTTCATCAGAATTTGAGACTATATTCATGGTTTCTCTATAAATAGCGTTAGCGTCTGGTCCTTCGCTACCAATAAACAGAATATTTATATCCTTAAAATCGCCTGCTGCAATAGTTAATGGGAGACTCACTTGCCCATCATCTCCAGCTAATATATCATATGTGAATTTTGATACATCAGAAATATTTAAAGCTGAAACCACAAGATTTTGAGATCCGTTATTATGTAATCTCATAATATTTGTCTCTCTTCTTTTAACACGACCCGGGTTATCAATTCTATGAAATGTATAGTAATCATCTGCAGGAAACCCACGATCTGTTGTGGGAATCTTGGTCATGTTTTCCACATAAAGAATTGCATTAGAAACCTCCTCAATTGTAAATACATATTCTTTAATTGACGTATTTCCATTATTATCTATTGCGGTGACAACTAATGTATGAGACCCTGCATCTGTTACAGATAGAGCATTAGAGTAGGTCTGTGAAGATCCTCCATCTAAAACATAGTTAACGCTAGCGAGACCACTTCCACTTTCATCAGTGACATTAAGTACAATTTGCACATCACCTTTGTAAATACCTGGTACAAATTCCTCATTATTAAATTGCGCAGCAATAGTAGGTGGTATAGATTCTGTTCCTAAAGGAACAATTACTATATAATTAATCTTAGTATTATCACCAGCCGCTCCAAGAGTCAACCTTAATAATCCATCTGAAACCTCAACTACTTCAGTATTTTCAAAATGGGTAAGATTATTGGGGTTGTTATTTTGCTGATCAAAATTGATAACATTGACCCCGTTCACATCAAGAACGTGATTGCTATCCTTATAGTTAGGATCTCCTACACTTATTGTGACATTGTAGAAGCCATTAGGAATATTTAGTATCCAATCTGTAGGAGGATAAGCAACAGTATTCCTATGTCCCAAGTGAATAAAAGTATTTTTGAGCGCATTAAAATTGCTATTGTTGCGATTTCTTCCACTGGTATTAGCAGTAGGCACTGTAGACCCTTCCTGCACCCAACCATAGCTAAGATCTCCATCTGGAGTAGTGTGACTGGCGTATGCATCACCAACTTCATCTATGTATCCATAAGGTGATTCTGCCGGATCTGATCCGGTTTGAAAATTAAATCGATATGCATTTTCAGTAACCGCCGTAGCTGAAGCTCTTAATAATGTAAGTCGAGCCACCCCACTGTTGTCTCTGTCATATTCTGAAATGTATAGGTTACCCGTTTTAACATCTTCTACAACTTCTAAAGGGTCATCAAAACCTCTTAAGCCAGGTATATTATTATAAACCTCTGCTATATCACCATTAGATTTAGGATCCATAACTAGAAGATCATCCTGACCACTGAATCTACAAACCATTAATAAACCCTGTAATTTACCCCCAAAAGCGTTGCTTTTGTACTCAATAACGCCGTTGGGTGATTTATTAAGACCAAAGTCATATGCAGGTCTTCTATAGTTAATATCTGGTCCTAATGTTTCAGGGTATTTTGCTACATCTATGTAATTAGGTTCTACTTGTCCTGGCACTCCGCTGTATGGCAAACCTCCATGATTTAATACAAACTCACCTCTGTATGGGTTAGGATGACCATGATAACTTCCTCCTTGAGTTTTAAATAACCAATCCTTTTGAGCCTCGCCTCCTCTCAATGCCTGTACATCTGGTATGGTAGTAACTCCATCTATTCTACGAGCCAAAACATAATCTGATGATCCCGGTGCATTGGGAGACGTCTCATTGTTACCAGCTGTCCCATTTGTTGGCATATATAACCAGCCATTTGAATGCCATACAAGGTCATAAGCGTTTCTAACTCCTGTCGCAAAAATTGTAAGTGGAGAATCTGCCGAGTATGGATTATATGTTCCGTCGCTCATCGTTAAACCATTTGATGGCGCAGTGTTTATTACATTTATATTACTTGTGGTATAAACACTTAGAGGTAATGATGACGGTAATTTATCAAGATCTAATTTTAAAACAGCTGCAGAAAGCAAACTTTCTGGTCTGTTGCCCCATACTGCATCAGGAGCACCTCCGGCTGAAAGACTTCCCTGCACAAAATATATATCACCATCTTTAAAGGTGATGCTATTTGTCATGTGGTCGCTTATTGATCGCGGTAAATGCTCTAGAATATCCTGCGTTTCGGAGAGATCTGGACCATGAAGTCTGGTTAACTTACCATCCCATTCAGGACCTGCAGTTAAGACTGCGCTACTGTGCGTAACGTAAGCAGTTAAGTCATCTTCAGTTGAATTAGGATCAAAAACCAACCCAATTATCAATCTGTTATTATTATCGCGAGGTCCACTAACTGGATGATCTGCTCCGGTAAGCTGCGGACTTAATATCTGCAAATTTTCTAGAGTTCCATCATCCTCAATATCCCATCTATATATTTGACCGTCAGACTGAAAATCTCCTAATGTACTGCCATATAATTTGCCATCAGGACCTACAACAAGACTTGAAAAACGCATCCCTAATGTACCCTCGCCTAAAGCGTCGCCTCCGGGAATTTTAGTAAACTCTACTCCACTTAAGTCACGTGTGGGGATAACTTCATCATCACTTGCTCCTGTGGTAAAATTAGATTCAAATGTAGCAAACACGATTTTGTCTGTAAGATCACCTATTTTGTTAGCCTCTACATTTTCTATTCGGAAAACATAATCTGTAAAAGGTTCTAAAAAGGCCAGAGGTGTTAACGTAATGGCATCTTTACCTCCTGTATCATTAGAGTTAGAAGGAACAAGCGTCTCAACACCATCTACAATTTTATACAAATTTACATTCCCCATTAATGAAGAAGATAAAAGTTCGTAGCCTTCCGGAGTAATTACGTCAACATTTATTTGAAAATCTGAGATGAATACTTCTGAAGTATTGTCTGCTGGCGTAACATTTACAAAATATGCCTGTGAATCAATAGAAATAGGTGTTATCTCTATGTAATTGATTTTCGTATTAAAGCCTCCAAAAGCATCTATGGTGAGTCTTGCATCTGTTATAGAAACCTGAGCTGTGCCAGAAGATAATCTGGTAAGTGAGCCAGCAGCCCCCGAAGGAACAAAATCACTAATTATATTTACACCTTCTGCATTAATACTGTGATGAGGTATAGAACTCGCTCCATCAACACTAGGATCACCCACACCCACAGTCACCTGATAGACCCCGTTGGGTAAACTTATTTCCCATATACCCTCTATAGGCTCTCCACTAGCACCGCCTGTATCGCCGTACTGCATATGCAGTAAGGTATTCTGAAGAATGGATAATTGACTAAAATTACGATTCCTAACATTTCTTGAAAGATCTACAGGACGGGAATTGGTTGTAAGCCAACCATAAGAATAGTTATTCCCCCTGTCACCAAAACCTTTACCAGAGTCTGTTAGAAAATCATCTGAAGGAACATCATCTGCAAACGAAAAATTAATTTTAACAGTATTAAATTCCTGAAGATCTGCTGCTACAGAAATACTTATTGCAGCTTGAGCAGTAAACTCTCCGTCACTAACTCCCACAGTTAAAACATATTCATCTTCATCTAAAGCATTGCCTGTTGTTTGCAGCGCGCCGGAAAACTCGTCTATTGTAAAAACATCAGAATCATTACCTCCTATAATTGAAAAATGTAACACATCATTATCAACATCATCTGCCATGACCATACCAAGAGCTGTATTCTCTGCTGCTTGCTTATAAACCGTAAATGACTGATCTTTTACTGTTGGAGCTTGATTTCCCGGATTTTGAACATACATATCTACATCCAAAACAGCAGGCTTATATCCCTTTGCGGTTGCTACTACCGCATTGTTACGTGAATCACCAGGTAAAAACGCATCATTATTTGTGGCACTGTAAGCTGTCACCTCAAATGCTAAATTTCCAGTTTGGTAAGACGCAGGTAATGCTAACCAATCATTTTTATCTGTAATATTCTTATTACCAGAATTAAGATTATCACTTATTGTCATGCCTATTGCAGTAGCACCATCTCCACCCAATGTGGCATTAAAATTACTTGAAGTACCATCAAGTAATAATACGCTTTGTGTATTGGGATCAAATGAAAGCACTCCGCTTACAGGTGTTGCATTGCTTTCAATTACATCTACATAATTTATTTTTGAATTAAAACCTCCCAGACCATTTATAGTAAGTAGTCCGTCTGTTACTTCTACAACAATAGAAGCACTGCGATTTTCTTTTTGAGCAGGCATAAAAGCAGGTATAACAGTGTAACCTTCTACTGTTGCACTATGCCTGCTATCTATATCGTTGCTTTCATCACCTAAACCTACTGTTACCTGATAAACACCATTAGGTATTTCAAGCTCCCAATACAATTCATTACCCCGGGGCTGTGTTATCCAGGTTTGACTTGCGCCATTAGGACTTAAAATATTATCTCCCTGAAAATGAACGAGTGTACCTTCTAACTGCTCTTGAATTGTTGCACCTGTGTAAGATGAACCTAGACGGTTTCTACCTACACCATTACTATTATTTTCAGCCTCATTAGAAGCATCAAAAGGAACTTTAGTTTCTGAATTTTTCCATCCGTATTGAAAAGATTCCCCGTCAATTTCTACTGAATTATTTCCAAATTCTTTTCCATAATCCTTTAAATATCCTGAAGGAGGTATCGTAGCATTATCCTGAAAGTTGATGTGAGCTTCAAAATTATCTACAATAGGAGGCGCTTCACCAGATATTGTTAGTGAAACTGTTATACTGGCAGGTTCATATCCTAGACCTGAAGCATCAGTCGCAATAATTACAGTGCTGTATGTACCTGCAGACAGACCTGCCTGAATACCAAATTCAAGTTGACCAAGTGTATATGTATTTTCAGAATTTGCTACTGGCATAATTAACCAGTCGCTGGAATCAGGATCATCAGACAATGCAAATTCTGGAGAACCTGTATTGGCTGAAACATTAACTGATTGAGAGGCAATTGAACTTCCATAATCTCCCTCAAAATCAAGAGCATTCTTATTAAAAGATAGCCTAAGCTCTTCAGGTATATCTGCACTCAAATTTACAGTCCACCTCTGGACATTTCCATTTTCAGCAGTTACGGTATATTCTACAGGGGAAGTAAAATTACGAGGTAAACCAGATTCCGGACTTATAGTTGCACCCTGAGAGACTAAAACTGTAGGAGCAAGACTTGAAAGATCTGTTCCTACCTCAACTTCTGCCTCAACAGTATGCGCGCTAGCATTTATCACTGCGGCACCCAGCTGTGTGGGAACTTCAAAATAAGTTATATTATTAGCTGAATTAAGAGTTTGCTCCTGTGTTACATTAAATGAATCATATGATACATCTAAGTATCCATTTCTGGCTCCATTTGTTGAAGTTGCAATACCGGCAAAACTAACATTAGGTGTACCACCATTAGAATCATGATCTACTCCTGCAAGAAAATTAGAAGGTACGTTTAAAAATTCTTCATCATCCTCCTGTACAAGAATTTCGTTTCCGTTATCTATAGTATAAAATGCTCTTGCTTCTTTAGTAGCAGGATCTATTTCTAATCGAAAACTTAGCGCATGATTACCATAAGTACTCCAGCTAAAATCATCTGTATTTATGTCAAATACTTTAATTGAGCCATCATTTTCACGATGCTCTATTGTAAATCGTATACGTTGCTTTCTTGAAGAAAACCAGGATGAAGGTCTTTTTTGCACCACAACTTTGGCAATATTATCCTCATCAATGCCGTACCAAATCCCGGCTTCCTGACCATAATCTCCGTATGATCTGTCAAATCTGGGTTGAGCTATTTTTGCAGCTATATTAATTAGCCCGGATGCAGTTTGTAGACCTACTCCTAGAGCATTCATTTGTGAATTAGCAGATCCATTAAATGAGCCTCGGGTAGCTCTAACTGTCAAATATCCATTTGACATGTTCAACTTGTTGGGATTCCATCCCGTTACTGTAGAATTAGCCCCATATGCATCTTCATATAATCTGGAAGATGGAGCAGAGACCATTGTAAAACCACTGGCACTCCCGCTTCCGCTAAAATTTAATGAAAGAGGTAAGGTAACAGGAATTTCACTACAGTCATACGGACTAATATTACCACACGACTGCTGAAAAGGAAGCGCTTCTGCAACAGAAAAATCGCCTAAAAAAGCAGAATTATCGGTCTTTTCGGCTGAAAAAACAGGAATTAGAAATAAAAAACAAAAAATTGTAAATACAAAATCCTTTCGGTAAACGAAGTAATAATGTTTCATCATAAACAGCAATTAAATTTTAAAAACAATTGCCATTTCACAAAAAGCTGACTTGGTAGATTTGGGACTACGCTTTAAAAAATCACCCTTTAAGTAATTTTTCAGGGGCTAAAGTAACTAATGATTAGTTACCTGATTAAGAATTATTTAAGAATTAGATGAAATGGGAACTTTCATCGGTTAAAGCAATTAATCTTAAATCTCTGGAAAATAATTCCAAAAAATAAGCCCGAAAAAATTATAATATATTGAATATTAGATTTTTAAGAATAATAAATTAAAATTAAGAAGAATAATTTATACCACTTCTGCATACAGGTCAAAGTCCTCTGCTTCAGTAATTTTAACTTGTGCAAATTCACCTGTTTTTAAATAGACCTTTTTAGCATCTATTAACACCTCATTATCAACATCTGGTGAATCAAATTCTGTACGCCCAATGTAATACTCACCTTCTTTTCTGTCAATGACTACTTTAAACTCTAAACCTATTTTTTGCTGATTAAGCTCCCAGCTTATTTGTGATTGTATAGACATAATCTCATTAGCACGTTCCATTTTGATTTCTTCTGGCACGTCATCTTCAAGATTATAAGCGTGTGTATTTTCTTCGTGAGAATAAGTAAAGCAACCTAAACGTTCAAAACGCATCTCTTTAACCCAATCGCGCAGCAACTCAAAATCCTCCTGAGTTTCGCCGGGATAGCCAACAATTAAAGTAGTACGTATCGTCATTTGCGGCACCTTCTCTCTAAACACCTTTAGCAGCGCATTTGTTTTTTCATAAGTAGTACCCCGACGCATTGATTTTAAAAGCTTTGTAGAAATATGCTGCAGCGGAATGTCTATATAATTACAAACCTTTGGCTCTTCGAGCATCACATCAAGCACATCCATAGGGAAACCTGTAGGGAATGCATAATGCAGGCGTATCCACTCGATGCCGTCAACTTTAACCAGTTCGCGAAGCAATTTAGCCAGAGCTCTTTCTTTATACAGATCAAGACCATAATAAGTAAGATCCTGGGCAATCAAAACCAGTTCTTTTATACCTTGTGCAGCCAGTTTTTCTGCTTCTATAACCAGATTTTCTATTGGTGTGCTCTTATGGCCACCTCGCATTAAAGGTATTGCGCAAAAAGAACAAGGTCGATCGCAACCTTCTGCAATTTTTAAATACGCATAATTTTTAGGAGTAGTAGTTAATCGCTCACCTATTAACTCATGCTTGTAATCTGCACCTAAAGCCTTTAATAAGCCAGGAAGTTCTGTTGTACCAAAATATTGATCTACATTAGGAATTTCCTTTTGCAGATCTGGCTTATACCTTTCAGAAAGGCAGCCCGTTACAAAAACCTTATCTACAATACCATCTTCCTTTTTTTGAACGTACTCTAGTATTGTGTTTACAGATTCCTCTTTCGCGTTAGCTATAAAACCACAGGTATTGATAACTACAACATTACCTTCCTCTTCATGCACAACTTCTTTGTTATTGGCGCGCAATTGCCCCATTATCACTTCGCTGTCATAAACGTTTTTAGAACACCCTAAGGTTACTACGTTTATTTTATTCTTCTTTAAGGTTTTAGTACGCATAATGCTCCAGATTTTGGGACGGCAAAGATACGGCGAATAACCTTTTAATCAGAATTTACAAATGAGAAAAAATATTAGCTGTTTTTACCCGATTTTTACGGCTTTAAGCCCGATTATTTATAATCTGATGGAAACTTGCGCTTATGCGAAATTGACTCATACGCATACGCTAGTTCTAATAACTTTTTTTCAGAAAGGGTTGGCGCCATAAAAGTAAGCCCCATAGGTCTGTTATCTTCCTGATAGCCCATAGAAACAGTAATGGCAGGATATTTAGCAACAGCAGCATAACCAGCCATGTAGTTATTAATAGACAGAACCGCATCAAGGTCATTTTCTTTTAACGGAATATCAAAAAAGGCACGCCCGTTAGTCTGCAACGTATCTTTTATCGCGGCAAATTCTTTAGCCGAAGCGCTGTCTGCAAGTATACCGTAAAATAATTTTTGACCGTATGGCATTCTAACAATAGAATCTTCTTTATTAAATGTGGTAATACTTTTCACATCTCTTTGCGATAGACTTTTATCACCATATTTCTCAACATAATCTGGCAAGTCCTTTTGCATATCGAGATTGAGCACACGACCAAATTGTGGTAGTTTAATGTCCTGGCGATCCAGCTCTACCATTGTTGCTCCGGCAGACTTTAGATCATTTACCGCCTGAGCGTAAAGTGTATCTTCCATAGAACCTTTAAAATAACCCAGGCGCTTTTCACTTAAAAACTGTTTAACGTCATTGATCTCTTTTATCCCCGCAACATAATCTTCTTCTGGTGCGTTCAATTTCTTAGAAGAAGGATCTGCATTGTCTTTACCGGTTAGCGCATTAAGCAAGATCGCATTGTCTATTACAAACTTGGTCATGGGGCCGGGCGTATCTAGCGTGCTCGAAATAGGGACAATTCCTCCTCTGCTTAACAAACCTATTGTAGGCTTAAGCCCAACAACAGAATTTGAACTCGATGGTGATAAAATTGATCCTGAAGTTTCTGTGCCTATTGCAGCGACTGCAAAATTTGCAGCTGTTGCCACACCACTTCCTGAACTTGAACCTCCTGTATCGTGTATCTTTCTACCATAAGGGTTCAACGTTTGACCACCTACCGCAGAATAACCACTGGGGCAGTCACCACAGAAGAAATACGCCCATTCACTAAGATTTGCTTTACCCAGAATAAGCGCTCCACTTTCTTTCAATCGCTCGACAATAAAAGAATCATCGGCATTATTATTTTCAAATGCTACTGCACCAGCCGTTGTAGGCATTCCCGCCGCATCAATATTATCTTTTAAAAGAATGGGCATCCCTTTTATTGAATAGATATCTATTTCTTCGGTCGATTCATCAAGAGCTTTAGCCTGCTCAAGTACATCTGGATTTACGGCAATGACAGAATTTAATGAAAGATCATTCTCACGGTCAAATTTCTTAATTCGGCTTAAGTAAAAAAGCACCAGGTCTTCATAAGTAAGATCTCCATCTGCTATTGATTGTTTAATTTCGGGAATAGTTTTCTCAATAACTAAAGCACTTATGCGGTTATAATCACTGTGTAAAAAATCGCCTAAATCAGTATCAAAATCGGCCCAAATAGCCTCATTATTGATCACTTTTGAATCAAGAACAGCGTATTCTCGCTCTTTTACCGCAGTAGTGTCTGCGGGAGATTGGGTTACCTCCTCAGAAGGAGTTTCTTTATTTTGTTTACACGAAAAAAGCGCTATACAGGCTAAAAAAAGTACAATTTGTTTCATATAAAATATCGTTTACTCGCTTAAAGCTCCATTTGATGCAATTAATAAGTTTTGAAGTAGACTTTCTGATTCTTTACAGAAATGCGTATTTAAAAATACAAAAAGGTGCTACACGTGAGTGAGCACCTTTTACATTAGATTTATTTTTATGGATTACTTAAAAAAAGAGTCCACAAATTCGAATTTATTAAAAACCTGAAGATCTTCTATACCTTCCCCTACGCCTATGTACTTTACAGGTATTTGAAACTGATCACTAATACCAATTACAACCCCGCCTTTTGCCGTTCCGTCAAGTTTAGTAACAGCAAGCGAAGTAACTTCTGTAGCCGCCGTAAATTGCTTAGCCTGCTCAAAAGCGTTTTGCCCTGTAGAACCATCTAGAACTAAAAGAACTTCGTCTGGAGCATCTGCAACAACCTTCTGCATAACGCGCTTAATTTTTGTCAACTCATTCATTAGATTGACTTTATTGTGCAATCTGCCCGCAGTATCTATGATCACCACATCGGCATCGTTTTTAACAGCACTCTGCAAGGTATCAAAAGTAACCGAAGCAGGATCACTTCCCATTTGCTGTCTTACAATTGGCACATCTACACGATCTGCCCAAATTTGTAGTTGGTCTATTGCTGCCGCTCTAAAAGTATCTGCAGCACCCAGCACAACTTTTTTGCCCTGCTTTTTAAATTGATAAGCAAGTTTACCTATGGTAGTCGTTTTACCTACACCATTTACACCTACCACCATGATCACATAAGGTTTCTTTGCAGGAACTGTAAATTCTGTGGCATCACCACTATTAGTCTCACTCATAAGACCCGCGATCTCTTCACGCAAAATCTTATTAAGCTCGTCTGTACCTAAGTATTTATCGCGAGAGACGCGTTCTTCAATACGTTGAATGATCTTTATTGTAGTATTGACACCTACATCACTGCTCACAAGTACTTCTTCCAGATCATCTAAAACCTCATCATCAACTTTAGATTTTCCGGCAACAGCCTTGCTTAGTTTTGAAAGGAAATTAGCACTTGACTTTTCAAGCCCTTTATCAAGGGTCTCCTTTTTATCTTTTGAAAATATCTTTTTTAAAAAACTCATGTATTGGTGATGAACAGTTAATTAGCTTTAACAAAAGTATTGCCTTTTAACGCTAATCTGAAATATTGTCATCTAAAAATAAAAAAAGCCGTTGCGCAACACGCAACGGCTTATACTTTATATAAATAATGACTATTTCTTGTTTAAGAAGTCATTTACCATTTCTGGAGCCATAACAGCTTCTACAAATGTATAAGCACCTGTTTTAGGTGATCTTACCATTTTAATGGCTTTGGTCAAACGCTTAGAGCCTGTCTGTAATGTTGCTACTGATTTCTTTGCCATGTCTTCTTATTTTATTTCTTTATGAACAGTCATCTTGTTCAAGATAGGATTGAATTTTTTAATTTCCATCCTGTCTGGAGTGTTCTTTTTATTTTTGGTAGTGATATATCTTGAAGTTCCTGGTTTACCAGAAGCTTTGTGCTCTGTGCACTCAAGTATTACCTGAACCCTGTTGCCTTTCTTTGCCATAATGCTATACTTTTATGCCGTTATTATTTAGTAAGGAAACCTTTTTCACGTGCTTCTTTAAGAACAGCAGAGATTCCCTTTTTGTTTATTGTCTTAAGAGCGGCTGTAGACACCTTAAGCGTTACCCACTTATCTTCTTCAGGAATATAAAAACGTTTCTTTAGCAAATTAGCGTTAAATTTACGCTTAGTCTTATTCATTGCATGCGATACGTTGTTTCCAACCATCGCTTTTTTGCCGGTAAGCTCACAAACTCTTGACATGATTCTACTCTTTTGTATTGTGTTATCTAAAAACAGGGTGCAAATTTACACAACTTTAATAAGTTGAGCAATATAATTGCCTAGTTTTTTAAAATTTCTTTTTGTAATAATTCTAAAGCCTTATTCACGCTCTTTGTAAGAACACGTTCTCTGTGATTACCCATATGAAATTCATGGGTAAAAATCTCATGCGGAGTGCCTATACTTATAAAAACAGTTCCTATTGCGGCATCGCTGTCTCCCTTTGTGGGCCCGGCATTCCCGGTTGTGGAAATAGTATAATCTGCACTGAAGAATTTCTGGGCTCCTAAAGCCATTGCCTCTGCTACCGGAGCGCTTACCACAGAATATTTATCTACTAACGCCTTATCAACATTTAGAACATCAATTTTTGAAGCAGTAGCGTAAGAGACAATTCCCCCTTTAAAGAATTTTGATGCGCCAGGTGCTGCTGTAAAGGCGGTAGCAATTTGACCACCAGTAAAACTTTCGGCCACAGCCAGTGTTTCCCCTTTTCTTTTAAGCAATTCTGCAACTACATGTTCTAAGGGCTGGTCATCTTCATACCCATAAATAATATCGCCTATTAGCTCTTTTAGCGTAATTACCTCACTATCAATAGCCGCTTCTAAAGTTTTAAGATCATTACCTTTTGTAGATAAACGCAAGCGCACTTTGCCCAACGATGGCAGATACGCCAGCTTAATGGTTTTAGGTAAATTGTTTTCCCATTCTTCTATTGTTGCAGCTATCTCGCTTTCACCTTTGCCGTAAGTATGCAGGGTTCTATGCAGAATAAAGGGTCTGTTAAACTCTTTTTGCAATCGGGGAATGACCTCATCTGTCATCAAAGCTTTCATCTCAAAAGGCACCCCGGGCATAGAAATAAAAACGGTCTCATCGTACTTTAACCACATTCCCGGCGCTGTGCCATACTTATTCATTAGTACAGTTGCTTTAGTAGGAACTAAAGCCTGCGCTTTATTAGCAGGCAACATAGGCTTCTTGACATGATGCTTAAAAAGATCTTCAATATTCTTTAAGACATCTTTATTTTCAACGAGGGTGTCATTAAAAAATTCACAAAAAGTATGCTTTGTAACATCATCTTTAGTAGGCCCTAAACCTCCCGTTACAAGCACAATATCGGCATTTTTTGAGGCAAAATCGAGCGCCTCTAATATCTCCTCTTTTTCATCAGGAATAGAAGTAGTCTTTTTAACTTCAACACCTATTTTATCAAGTTCTTTAGCGATGAACGAGGTGTTAGTATCTATTATTTGCCCGATGAGTATTTCATCGCCTATAGTAATAATATGTGCTCGCATTACATCTTCCAGTCTTTCTTCATCTCTGCAATCGCATTGTTTATTGAAGTGACTATAACCTCTAACTGAGGTCTAATAAATGATGTAGGCTTATTAGTATCTGACCATCTCTCCATAGCAGAAATCTCACGTATAAGGTCAATACCAAACATCTCAAGATTAGGCTTCATCTTATGTGCAAACTGGTATGCCATGCGATGGTTATCATTATCTATTGCGGTTTGCATGCTTTGTAAATCTGGTGGGATCTCAGTTAAAAAAGTTTCTACCACCGTGGTCATAAATTCTTTGTCACCGCCGGCCATATCTTCCAGCTGGTATAAATCGTAGTGTTTGGGCATCCTATTTTATATTAATAGCAAACATCTGTCTGCCTGATAAATATCCTGTTAATTTGTCATCAAGTGCTACAGGCCCTACTCCTTCTGGAGTACCTGTAAAAATTACATCTCCTATTTTTAACGTCATAAATTGAGAGACATACGCTATAAGCTCATCAATTTTAAAAAGCATATTACTTGTATTACCTTTCTGTACCTGCTCATCATTTTTCTCTAAAGAAAAATTTAGATCATTGATATCACCTAATTCTTCTTTAGAGACCCAATCTCCTATTACCGCTGCCCCATCAAATGCTTTAGCCATTTCCCATGGCAAACCTGCTTCTTTACATTTACGTTGTAGGTCACGCGCGGTAAAATCGATCCCCAGACCTATTTTATCGTAATATTTATGAGCAAATTTAGGCTGAATATATTTGCCCAATTTATTGATTTTTACCAAAACCTCAACCTCATAATGCACTTCCTTACTAAATTCTGGAATCACAAAAGGATGCTGACTTAACAAAACTGCAGAGTCGGGCTTTAAGAAAAAAACCGGCTCTTCCGGAGTTTTACTCTCCAGCTCTTTGATATGCGCTGAATAATTGCGCCCTATGCAAATTATCTTCATAAATTAATTACTCTGTTAGCGTTACTATAAATGCTGGAGAAGGGATTTTGTTATTCAAAGCTTTATTTGAAATATCTAAATTCCCCATTTGCTTCCACCCTTTAATAGATTTATAATAACAGTCTTCTGCACCTTCTCTGTCTTCCAGAACACCTTTAAAAATTGGCGCGTACCTGGTCAACGTTACATTGTCATAAATCAACGTATCGTTGATCCTGTAATTTGTTGTCTCCTGGTACTCGTTCTCTTCTATAAAAAGATGTTCTGCAGCTATATAAAAACCGTCGTTAGGAACATTTATTTTGTATGGTAAAAGATCCAGAATTTCCCTAAAATCACTTTCTGATTTTTGAACAATAAGATCAGTATTCAGAAGATCTTCACCAGGCATTCCATCCTCATTCACTTCCAGAATCCTAATTCTAAATTTTGCAGGTTTATAAATCTGCTCAACTGTAGCAAAAAAAGAGATCTCTACCTTTTTAATAAAGCATCCCTTTTTAAATTCATCAGGCTTTTTATAATATCTTGCTACAGTTGATGGGTAGCTGCCACCACTAAAATTACCTATACCTATAATTTCCTTCCGTCTAAAAGGATTTAAACGTACCCGATGCTTATTTTGAAGTGCATAAAGTTGAACCGAACTTAATTCTTCTGTTTTGGGCTGAAGTGTTAATTCTGCATCTACTAACTCTCTTACCTTTACTATAACTTTATTATATCCCACATAACTTATGGCAATTTTTTCATCAAGTAAACCCTCGTCTATCGCAAACTTATAATTACCCAATTCATCTGTAGAAGATCCCATTTTTTTATCAACCAGAATGAGATTTACAAATGATAATGGCTCATGAGTATTCTTATCAAAAATCTGCCCTGTCACGTCTACATTCTGCCCTGCAACCGTATTACATAAAAAAAATAGAATAGTTATCAGGCCAGATAAACGCATTTTTTAGGGTAGTTTATTATTCAGCTTACGCAGTTTTATTGCTGTAAGCACCTTTTTTGTATAAAGCGGAAAATCTGCATTCTGAATCCAGCCATAATACCCTGGTTCTTTATCAAGAACTTCATCTACCAGTTTACCTTTATGTTTGCCAAAAGAGAAAATCTCTTCACCTTGTTTATTAAAAGCTATAAAGCCGGCAAAATCAGCACATTTTTTACGCGCACTAAATTCAGCAAGACTTTTCATATTATTTTCTAAATCCTCATACCTATCAAGTTGCGCCTTTAAAACCTCATAAGTTGCTATAGTATCAGCTTCGGCGCTATGAGCATCTTCTAAAATACTGTTACAATAAAACTTAAAAGCTGCGGCTAAAGTGCGTTGTTCCATTTTATGGAAAATTGTCTGCACATCAACAGCGTGTCTGTTGCCCATATCAAAATCTACCTCTGCGCGTAACATTTCTTCAGCCAATAGAGGAATATCAAATCTGTTTGAATTATAACCTGCCAGATCTGAATCTTTTATAAGATTATAAATTTCTGAAGATAATTCTTTAAACGTTGGTTTATCTGCCACATCAGCATCACTTATGCCGTGAACCGCGGTTGTTTCTGCTGGAATAGGAATTGTAGGATTTACAAGCCAGGTATGTTTTTCTTCCTTACCGTTAGGATGTACTTTTAATACTGAAATTTCAACTATGCGGTCTCTTGCCACATCTATACCCGTTGTTTCAAGATCAAAAAAACAAATGGGGCGCGTAAGATTTAGATTCATGTCTGCTGTTTAATTCCGCAAAAATAGTACTTACTTCAATGAAATCAGGTTTTCATCTATTTTTTTACCGCCGCAAATATCTGTCTAATTATTTAAAATAATACATATTGTTTTAGATATAATTAAGATGTATATTTGAATTTAATTATTTCATTTTCAGAATTATGCATAAATACATAGCTTACCTTAGTAAACAGAGCTTCCATATGACTTACGATGAACTAACTAATCTTCTTAAGTCTTCACGAAAGTATAATGATCAAAATGAGATAACCGGCCTATTGGTTCATATAGCCGGCTATTTTGTGCAATATATGGAAGGTCCTGTAGAGCATGTTGACAGGGTTTACAGCAAAATACAAAAAGATCCCAGGCACACAGATATTCTTCTTATATCAGAAGGAGTATACCTAAAACGTTTTTTTCATTCTTGGGGAATGGCGTTTAAAAAAATGAATGATGATTACTGCAATACCCTATGCGGGTACTGGCCTTTTGACATCAATTTACTTTTTAACTACCAGCTTAATGAAGATACTGAAGCATTTCCTGTATTAGGTTTGCTTCAAAATTTTGTGAGAGAAATACAGGATTAAACTTCCCTATTCACGTCCCACGCCTCAAGATACTGCGCAACGCGCTGAACAAATTGGCCGCCCAATGCCCCATTTACCACACGGTGATCGTACGAGTGTGATAAAAACATTTTATGACGTATACCTATAAAATCACCCTCTGGAGTTTCTATAACAGCAGGAACTTTTCTTATCGCTCCTAAAGCTAAGATACCCACCTGTGGCTGATTAATGATGGGAGTTCCCATAACACTACCAAAGGTTCCTACATTAGTAACGGTATAAGTACCATCCTGTGTTTCATCTGGCTTAAGTTTACCCATACGTGCGCGAGTTGCCAGATCGTTTACAGCTTTGGTCATACCTACTAAATTTAAAAGATCTGCATTTTTAATTACAGGAACGATTAGGTTACCATCTGGTAAAGCAGCAGCCATACCTAAGTTTATATTCTTACGTTTTATAACCTTGTCCCCTTCTACAGCAATATTTATCATTGGGAATTCGCGTATAGTTTTCGCGACAGCTTCCATGAAAATGGGAGTAAAAGTTATTTTTTCACCTTCCCTTTTCTGAAATTCATTCTTAACTCTATTACGCCAGTTCCAGATATTAGTAACATCTACTTCTATAAATGACTGTACGTGAACAGAAGTCTGCATAGAATTTACCATATGCTTAGAAATGAGTTTCCCCATACGGGTCATTTCTATAATCTCATCTCCGCCATTTACACTAATGGGAGCTGCAGAGACAACAGGCTTCTGTGCTGTATTACTAGCTGTGGGCTTAGTTTCAACACTTACTTTTTCCTGCCCGTTTGATCTCTTAGCAACGTAGGCAAGAATGTCATCTTTGGTAACGCGCCCCTCTAAACCAGAGCCGGTTATATGATCTAGTTCTTCCTGAGAGATATTTTCTTTTTGTGCTATATTTTTAACCAGTGGTGAATAAAATCTGTCACCATCATTTGTGATAGGCTCATTAGCTACAGACGATTTTGCGTTTGAAATAGTTTCTTCTACTGCAATCACAGCCTCCTCTTCTTGTTCAGATGAATGCATGACTTCTTCATTTTCTGCATTATCTTCATCAGAATCGCCTCCATCCATATCAATAATGGCAATGGTCTGCCCCACTTTTACAACGTCGTCTACGTCAAAAAACTTTTCAATTAAAATACCTTCTACCTCACTTGGCACTTCACTGTCTACCTTATCTGTCGCGATCTCTACCACCGGCTCATCTGCCTCAATAGTATCACCAACTTCTTTAAGCCAGCTAGTTAAGGTTGCTTCTGCAACGCTCTCTCCCATTTTTGGTAATTTTAATTCAAATTTTGCCATATTCTTAAGTAAAATGGTTTTCTGGTTTATATTTTGCGAAATTAATGAATATTAAGCTAATTGACTTCTGATTTTCTCTCTTAATACGAAATCACTTCACCCTGACGGTCTTTACTGTCGCTGCCCACAATAAATTTACAACCCGATGGGCGAAATCTATAACTGTTTTGTCTGTTTTTTAACTTTTGTAGTATGTCAATTATTTCTATAAAGCTCAAATTATCACAATCAAAAATCAGCTGTTTTTTAGTAAAAACCTCCTCAAAACAGTCAATTATCGGTCTTGTTTCCAGATTTAAACTCAGTTTTTGCTGAAGTTCTTTTTCTAAACATTCATTTTCAGTAAAAAGTATAGCACTTTCTGGAGATTCTGTCTTATTGTTAGCAACCGTCCTTCCTTTTAAAGTGGCTAATTTGATAATATTCTCTACCACAGTTTCACTTATACGGTTTTTGCCAAAGTGCTTTTTATAAAAAATAAGCATTGCCCCATAAAATTGACGTGCGTATTCTTTATTTCGCCTTGTGCTTTCTCCTTTAAAATGAATTGCTGTGACATTACCCAAATAATAATTTACATAACCAGCCTTTTGCAAACGGTATGAAAGATCAATATCCTCACCATACATAAAGTAATCCTCATCAAAACCTTTTAATTTATCAAAAACACTTTTTTGCATGACCATAAAAGCGCCTACTAAAACAGGCACTTCCCCGGTTTCATTCTGGCCTAGGGCGTTGACGTAATAATTCTCTTTTTTGCCGATGATTTTATCAAGAGCAACACGCGGCACCGGTAAATTACGTTTGCTTTCTGGCAGAAAATTACCGCTGCCATCTATTAATTTTATGCCTACCGCACCGGGATTTTTTTGCTCTTCTATAAAAGACAGCACTTTTTTAAAGCAGTCTTCAGGTAAAACGGTATCGGGATTTAAAATGCAGATATAATCACCGCTTGCATGTTTTACCCCCAGATTATTACCTTTTGAAAATCCTGTGTTTTTTGCGTTCTGAATAAATTTTACCTTCGGAAATCGTTCTTTTATCATTGCCGAACTCGCATCTGAAGATGCATTGTCTACAACTATTATTTCTGCATCGATATCGTCAACAGCTTTAAAAACAGATTGCAAACAAAGTTCAAGATAATATTGAACGTTGTAGTTAAGAATGATTATAGAAAGACGCACGCTAGTTTTTTAGTGAATTCTCAAAAGGAATACGGTTGAGTATGCTTCTTCCCAGGGTTACTTCATCTGCGTATTCCAGCTCATCACCTACTGCTATACCACGCGCAATTGTAGACATTTTAACCGATAGTGGTTCAAGTTGTCTAAAAATATAAAAGTTTGTCGTATCACCTTCCATCGTAGAGCTGAGGGCAAAAATCACTTCTTCTATTTCTCCTTTTTTAGCTTTCTCTACTAAAGAGTGAATGGTTAGGTCATTGGGGCCAATACCGTCCATAGGGGAGATTTTACCTCCTAAAACATGATAATGCCCTCGATACTGGCTGGTATTTTCTATAGCCATAACGTCTCTAACATCTTCTACAACACAAACTAAACTAGAGTCCCTATTTGGGTTTGCACATATTTCACACAATTCTACATCTGAAATATTGTGGCAGTTCTTACAAAATTTGATCTCTGTACGCAAATTGACCAGTGCCTGAGCGAGATGTGTGGTTTGCGATTCTGATTGTCTTAATAAATGCAACACCAGTCGTAAAGCTGTGCGCTTACCAATACCCGGTAATTGCGACATTTCATAAACGGCGCTTTCCAGAAGTTTTGAAGAAAATTCCATGATTCAAAAATACAAAATTACCTTGTAGAAATATTTTATTGAAACAGCCGTATACTCAGTTATTTATACGTGTATGCTTTTCGCGAAAGCTAAAAATGGGCCGTAAAACCCAAAAACCAGGTAGATTTACTTAAAAACCTCCTGGTTAATGAATTACAAATTATACGTATTTTATTTTAAAGTTGCGTCTAGCGTGATCTCTGTATTAAGCAACTTAGAGATAGGGCAGATTTCTTTAGACTTAGTTGCAATCTCGATAAACTTCTCTTTATCTATACCTTCTACTTCGCCGGTTAGTGTAAGTTCTACTTTAGTGATACTGCCGTCTTCAAAAGTAACTTTTGCTTCTGTATCCAGATTTGTAGGAGTAAAACCCTCTTCTGTAAGCAAAAAGCTAAGTTGCATAGTAAAACATCCCGCATGTGCAGCACCTATGAGTTCTTCAGGATTTGTGCCCACACCTTCTTCAAATCGTGTTTTAAAAGAATATTGTGTTGTATCTAGTGCTTTACTCTCTGTTGTGATAGAACCTTTTCCTTCTTTACCTGTTCCCTTCCAGTTAGCTGATGCTTTTCTATTAAATTTCATGGTTTTGCGTTTTATTACTTAAATGGTAATAAAGCTATTTATTCCAACGCAGCTAAGCAACTATTTATGTTTTATTTACAATAAGATAAACTATTAGAAGAACTGAGAATAGAAAAGCACAAAAAAGAGGATGTAAGAAGATTTAAACAAAAAAATACCTCAAAATTTAATTTGAGGTATTCTTGAACAATTATAAGATTCCCCCTCAAAAACCTATAATTACTGTAAATATAGAATTAACCTTTCTATGGTTTTAGCTGATTTAGTTACCGTATGACTTTAGCATTTTACCGTTCTAATGAAAACGTTATAGTAACTGCTGTTCCCTCCTTATTAGACGTGATAGAAAGCGCTTTTTCCACATCATAATCTAATAATTTTAATCGTTCTTTTACCAGTTTAATCCCTTTAGACTTGTGCAAACTGCCATTTGTGGTTGTAGATATTCCTACGCCATTATCTGCTACGGTGCACTGCAGCTTACATGCTTCTGCCATTGAAAAAGTGATCGTCAATTGTGGCTGCGCTACACAAGGTGGAAATGCATGTACAAAAACATTTTCTACAAATGGTTGTATGATCATAGACGGGATCTCTACATCATAAATATCAATTGTAGGATCAATTCTAAAATCTATGTTTACCTTCTCATTAAATCTGGTATTCTCAACACGTACAAACGCTTTTAAATATTCTATCTCTTCAATAAGAAGAATATGAGCGCGTGTACAATGATCAAGATTTATACGTATCAATTTTGAAAAGTCACTTAAGAAAATAGACGCATTATCTATATCACTATCTATGATATAATTTTGAATAGAATTCATCGCATTAAATATAAAATGCGGATTCATTTGTGCCAAAAGCGCCTCCATCTTAGTCTCTTCTACCCGCTTTAAAATCGTACGTTTTTCGGCCTCAAACTCCCGATTTTTATGCAATTCACGCCGATAAATAAGATATATTATAGAAGCAATTAAGAATATAGCCGGTATAATGAACCACCATCGCTTCCAGAACGGTGGGTTAATTTGAATACTAATTAGCTTATCCTGAAAATATATACCAGTACTTTGATCAAGTATTTTTACCTCTAATTCATAATTGGCGGGCGGTAAGTAAGCCAGATAGATTTCTGGTTGTGAAGAAACCGTGCTCCAGTCCCGCTGCGGATTGATTCTATATTGATAAAGCATCTTATTAGGATACCTGTGCTGGTTTGTATTGTATTTGATCAACAACGTATTATCATCATGATCTAGAATCGCCTTCCCATTTTTAAATATATCTTCTGGCGCTATTTCTTCGCCATTAATAGATATTGATGTGAGATTAATGCTTTGAAGCCTGTCTTTGCAGTTAATTAAAAAATCAAGATTTATGTCGTAACGCCCTCCTTCACTACCTACATAAAGATATTTACCATCAACTACTGCCGCTTTTAAGGGTGTCTTTAGACCGTGCTCCTTGTCTGTTATTATGTATTTGCCGTCTTTATAAAGCGTAAGACCTTTATCTGTGCCTATGATTAGATAACCCCGGTACTGATTGAGAAAATTGATCGTATTCCCATTAATATGGGAACGCGAAATTTTATTGATTACCTTAAAATCAGCAGAATCATCAACAATAAAAATATCGCCAAATTCATTAGAGATTGCAAGATGAGACCCCAAAGGAGTGAGGTGTCTCAGTTTCTCCTCATCCCAAATGCTATCTTTTAAATATGATTTAAAACCATCTTCTTCCCATGTATATAATCCTGAAAAAACGGACAAAAAGTATGTTTTTTCGCCTTTTTTAAGGCTATTAACGACCATTGTAGGTGTCGTGGCTAAGGTATCAGCATAGTATTTGTACTTAAAAGAAGCTATATCATCAAAAATCCTGACTCCGCCATAAGGATTTGTTTCTATGAGATTCCCGGTTGATGTAAAGTTTATCTCTTCAGAATGTATGGGTAAATATTGTTTCAATTTCCCTAGGGTGTCTAAAACATATAAACCCACATTGCTATTAATCCAGAATGAAGATCCATCAGTTTTAATATCGTAGAACTTGATATCCTCAACCGGCGTTTTATAATCTAATTCATAAAAGTTATCTCCCTTTTTGGGTAAAGGCAGGTGTTTTTTATGCAGGTATTTTTCTTCCCAATTCTTGAACTGAGAGGTACTCACTTCAATCTGTTGATGTTTGCTTTTCAGCGAAAGCGAAGCATTGTATAACGTTGCATCTATATCGTTAAGTTGAGCAAAATCGATAATCGTTTTACCGTTTACTGGTGTAAAAAGGATATTTCCCGTCACATCTACTTCATATAGACCGCTATCTCTTGTACCCACATACAGGCGTTGCAACTCGTCATTGTATGCCAGACTGATCACTTCTCTACTGGGGATATCAAATTCAGACTTCATGCAGGAGAGCTCATTGTTCACAATCTCGTATACTCCGCCATCATTAGAATAGATTCCCCATGCAGCAGCAAAAATTCTATCATCCCCAGTTTTTACATAATCCCAGATCATAGATGCTCCCAGACCATGCTGTAGCGTTGAATCTTTTAAATATTTAGTTAGTGGTGTTTTTGTAAAATATTCTTTCCGGCTATTGTAAATTGTATCCCCGTCTATAAAAGAAAAGTAGTTTATGCTTTTATCTGCCAGCGGAATTAATTGCAGGCTATCATCTTTTACAACCACCTGATGAGCACCAGTATTATAACTTGTGCAATACACTTCTCCTTTATATTCAAAAAAAGAAGTCACCCGGTATGGCTGCTTGATATTTGGCTTTGCCGAAATAATTTTTAGATTATCTACATCAATAACAGAAACACCGTCACTGCTGCCTACATACATCAGGTTATTATGCTGATGCAGCTTGGTGATCTCATTATTTATGAGCCCGTCAACCTTATTTAAATTCCTAAAGTTTGTACCATCATATATACTCAGGCCGGCACCGTAACTCCCTGCCCATATATTATTATTAATATCTTCTGCAATCGCCCATGTATTGTTCATGGCGAGCCCGTTTTCTTCAAAAAAGGAAGTAAAAACGTTGTTCTCTTTCTTTACCAGACCATTATCTGTACCAATCCATAAAAAGCCACTACTATCTACAAGAAGGGCTCGTATGGTGTTGTTAGGTAATTTATCTAGGGTAGAAAAGTGAGTACTCGGGTATTTTTGCGACCACATTATATGGCTACAAAAAATAAGAAGTATTAAAAATCTAGTTATGTTGAATGATCGCATTTAAAAATTCTTCTTCCTTTCTAAATGAGACAGGTAATTTCTCACCGTTTGTAAGTTCAACTTCTTTATCAGATTTGTAGTAGCGCACAATGTAATTGAGATTTATCACATAAGACTTATGTATGCGCTTAAATAATTTTTCAGGCAATAGTTCTTCTACGCTTTTAAGAGTTTTAGATATGGTTTTGTTACTCTCGTCAATACTTTTAATCAGGCAGTAATTACTATCTGCTTTGCAGTATAAGATCTGGTTAGTATGAATTAATTCAAAACCTTCTGATGTAGGGAAAGCTATCTTATGACCATTTACATTATCTACGTTTATATTTTCGAGCAGAAGCATCAATTTTTTCTGAACGTAATTATTGTTGCTTCGTTTTTCAAACTTGTTTAAAGCCGAACTTAAATCAAGGTAATTAATTGGTTTAAGCAAATAATCAAGAGCACTGCATTTTATCGCTTTTATAGCAAAGTGATTGTAAGCTGTGGTAAAAACGACCTCAAAAGTTACATTTTGAATATGTTTAAATAACTCAAAACCATTTTCTTCGGGCATTTGTATGTCTAGAAAGACCAGTTCTGGCTCAAACTCTCGTATTGCAGTAACTCCGGTTTTTACAGAATCACATTTGGCAACCACATAAAATTTATTTTTAAAATATTTATCTATTGTTTTTTGTAGTAAATCTCTTGCGTTAGATTCATCATCAATGATTATAACTTTTATCATTTACAAGGTATCAGATAAGCAATAATATTGCTTTTATTTCTATTTTCAGTTTTTCATTATTCCGGCAAATATATAAGATTTACCCAGAGTGGAGTTTTCAATTTGAATAGGAGAGGTATCTAAATTAAAGTTTTTGCTTGTGCTTTTTAGTATACTTCAACTAATAACTTCACTTTCTTTTTTCTGAAATAAGATATTCGTAATTTAGAAAGGTATTTTTTTCGATAATTTAATACCAACCAACCTAAATAAACATAAATGACAACCAGAAGAAACTTTTTAGCCCAGACAGGTGCAGTAGCCATGGGCACTTTAATTCTACCCTCTTTTACACTTACAAGTCGCACAGAAAAAGATCTGGGCGTACAACTCTATACATTTAGAGATGCTATGCAGGCAAATGCAAGAGGCACACTTGAGAAAATTGCCAACTTAGGTATTACACAAATAGAAAGCGCAAGAAGCCAAAAGGGAAATTATTATGGGCTCACACCCAAAGAAATGAAACAGGTTTGCAAAGATCTGGGTATGACCCTTAGAAGCGGGCATGTGCATATGGACAAAAATTGGGAAGACACCATGCAGCAGGCTGTTGATTCTGGTCAAGATTATTTAATTGTTTCTACTATGCCGTCTGAAGGACAGACAATTGATAATTATAAAAAAGTAGCCGAAGCTTTTAATAAAGCGGGAAAACAATGTAAAGATCGTGGACTCAAATTTGGTTATCACAACCACAATTACGAGTTTGACAAAGTTGATGGCAAAGTACTGTACGACGTACTGCTTTACAATACAGATGCAGACCTTGTACATATGGAACTTGATCTGGGCTGGGTCGTGGCTTCTGGCAATGACCCGATGGATTATTTTAACCGTTATGAGGGACGTTTCCCGCTGTGGCACTTAAAAGATATGGATCTGGCCAAAAAAGAAAGTACAGAATTTGGTAAAGGCGGCTTGCCGCTTGCAGATATTTTAGACCATAAAAAAGAATCTGGTTTAAAATACATTTTCATAGAACAGGAAGAATATGCAGACAATCCTTTTGACAGTATGCAATACAATCTTGACTATTTAAAGCAGATGTAATTCAATTAAATAGTCAGGAACATGCCTGTTTACAGGCGAAAACGGGGTGAAGAAGTTCATCCCGTTTTTATTTTTAAAATTCTCAGCCCTACTTTATTTAAATTGCAGTGATGAAAGCAGCCTCTGTCGCAATAATTAAAAAAGATCTTAAACATCGTTCACAGGAAGAACTTGTAGAACTGGTTTTACGCTTATCAAAATTTAAGAAAGAAAATAAAGAACTGCTAACCTATTTGCTCTTTGAGGCAGATCATGAAGAAGATTATATTGAGATAATAAAATCGGAAATAAATGACCAATTTTCGGCCATAACAAGCAAAAACTACTACTACATCAAAAAAAGCATACGCAAGATACTACGGGAAACTAAAAAGTACATTCGCTATAGCGGAAATAAAGAAACAGAGGTCATTTTATTACTGCATTTCTGCGAAAAACTTCAAGAATTTAAGCCCTCTATTTCGCGCAATACTACACTCAAAAATCTCTACGATCGCCAGTTAGATCTCATTAACCGAAGGATCGCAACACTACATGAAGATTTGCAGTATGATTACCTAAGAGAACTTGAGGCTTTAAATTGAACTATCCACAATACAATCATACATTACTGAAATTCAATAATTTAACCACGCCAAATGATTAAATTGCTTATATTTAATAAGTTATTTAGATAAATAACTAAATACTCCCCTTTTTCGCTTCTAAAATAGTATCCCTTTTTTTCATTGTTTTTTAACGAAATCAAGATTTGGATATGTACTATTTTCTGCCTTTCAGTTTAATCTCATTTACGTCATGCTTTATGACTCCTAAAGGAAGCTCAATAAGCTTCTTCCATATTAATCATCCAGCACATGCAAGCTTTTCAAAATGTAAACACTCATAACAATTACAAATATTTACAATTATGAAAACCCTCATTTTTTTAGTACTCGCAATATTTATTTACTCAGGCTGTGACGACAAAAAACCAGAACGCTACACCCAGCAGTCATCAGAAATAGACACTTATAAAAAGGTCATAGCTGCTTATGAAAATCAGGATTGGGAAGAGTTGACAAGTCATTATGCAGATACTGCAAAAATCATGAATAATGTCACCGAAGAGAACGGGCTCACTATTTCACAACTTGTTGATCAGGATAAAGAAGACGCTTCAATCTTTAGAGATTGGGACTTTGTAGATAAAGATTCAGAATATGAAATGGTTCTTACAGATAAAGGCGAGACCTGGGTAAATTTCTGGGGATTATGGCAGGCTACTTTGCAAGCTAACAACAAACAATATAAAATACCTGCTCACATCACTGCCCGGTTTGTTGATGGCAAGATCGTAAAAGAATTTGGCTACTGGGACATTTCTGAAATTACCACAGACATGCAGACCATGCAAGATACAATCCTGGTCCCAGAACCAATAATAGATTAACCATCAACAGCGTTTCCAGACCAATAAAAAATCGTCATAAACAGTTACAAAATCGGTTAAAAAATGAAAAAAACAGCTTTATTTCTATTCGTTTTCCTGTGTTCCTTTAGCATGTATTCCCAACAAAGTGCTACTGATAAAAATATAGAAATGTACACTTCAGTTTGGGATGAAATAATTAATGATGGCCAAATTGATAAAATCAACAATTCAAGTTTTGACCCAGATGTTACGCTCATTCTAAGTCCCGAGAACATTGTGGGGATTGACGCTTTTAAAACATATTATCAAAATTATCTCACGGGCTTTTCAGACATAACTTTTACCATTGTAGAGGTTTTTGGAGATGGTGATAAAATTGTAAAACACTGGAATTTTAAAGGAACGCATAGCGGCGATTTCTTTGGCATTCCCGCTACGGGACAAACGGTTAATGTTGAAGGTGTGACTTTAGTCAAAATGAAAGATGGTAAGATCGCTCAGGAACAGGATTTTATGGATAATGCAGTGTTTTTGCAGCAATTAGGTCTTATGTCTAATCCTGAAAATATGCAGGTAATTGATAACTTATAAAAATCGTTTGTTTCTGGCGATATACCCTCAGTTCTTGGCGTTATGGATCCTAAAATACAATGGAATGAGGCCGAAGGTAACAAGTATGCAAGCGGAAATCCCTACATTGGTCCCGATGCGGTTTTAAACGGAGTTTTTATCCCCATAGGTGGAGATCATGAATATTTTAATCTTACAGATATTGATTTACACGAAATGAGCAATAATCAGGTATTTGCCACTTTAAGATACAATGCAAAACTTAAAAACGGGAAAGCCTATGACGCGCAGGCAGCCCATTTATGGACTTTAAATAATGGCAAGATTATAGCTTTTCAGCAATATACAGACACTAAAAAAATCGCCGAAGCAGAAAATAAATAGCAGACTATGACGACGGGAAACAACCACTGGACAAAAGAAGAATTAAAAACATACATACTGCTACTTTGCGCAAAGGCAGATCAATATGAGAGTGAAAATGAGATTGACCTCATAAGATCTAAAATTGACATTAACACTTTTGAAAAAGTCTACACAGAAATTTCTAAAGACAATGAAGAAGACAGTCTCGGTAAAATACAAGACAATATAGCCTGGCACGAGTATTCTAATATGGAGTTATCTAAGCTTAGAAAAGAGATGCACGAAGTTTTTTTGAGCGATGAAAAATTCACCATGATGGAAAGGAATATTGACCGTATATTAGACAATATTATTTACTAGAACAGAGGCCAAAATTCTTCCTATTCTTTTATTAAAACATCATTTTTTACAATAAGAATTTTAGTATCTTCAAGTAGCGATTTTTCCTGCTTTAAAAACTCATTGATCTTATCTTCTGTGTCTGTGAGCTCCACCACATGAGGATGTTTAAAGTGTCTGGTTTCGCTCGTCCAGTATATTTTCTTTTTTTCAAAATAACCTTTACTCACATTAAAATTGATTGCCTGATCCAGATCAAAAGCTTTTGCCTTTTTAATGAGCTCAGTGGCAAAATCTGACGAACTTATTTTCTTCCAAAAAGAGACATTTTTAATTTTTTGACCGTACTCAAAATAAATTCGCACCGTAATTAAGTTCGTCATTTTTTCTCCCTTTTATTTTTAATTTCAGAAAGCTGAAGTCCTTTTTCTCTCAGGTAAGTATTGTTTTTTGGGCTTCCTATGATCTGCGAGGCATAAACACCAGAATGTCCTGAGAATAGGTAAGAAACACTGCAGGCAAGTGCGATAAATACTCCGGATTCTATACCAAATAATTCAATTCCCATTACGGTACACGCGATAGGTGTGTTAGTTGCACCGGCAAATACGGCTACAAAACCCATTCCGGCAAGTAAACCCATAGGTAACGGAATAAACCAGATCAACACATTCCCTAAAGTAGCTCCTATATAGAATAACGGAGTCACTTCACCGCCTTTAAAACCAGCGCCCAAAGTGAAAGAGGTAAAAAGAAGTTTTGCCAAGAAATCATACGAATTGAGATTGATCTCGAAAGAATCTACAATTGTGGGCAAACCTAAACCAATGTATTTTGTTGTACCAATACTATAGATGGCTATGGCTAAAACAACCCCGCCAATTACCGGCCGCAACGGTGGATATTTTATATGTTTTTTAAACAAGTTGCTCCAGAAATGCGTCGATTTTGAAAAGAGCATCGCAACCAACCCAAAAATTATTCCTGCCAGAAGCGCCCACAACAAGTTTACAGGATTCATTTCGGCGACAGTATCTATATGATAATGTGTATGAGAAACATCCCACATTTGGCAAAAATAATCAGCTAAAACAGCCGCTATAAAACTGGGAATTATGGCATCAAGCCTTATTCTTCCTAAAACCAAAACTTCAAGCGCAAAAATTCCGCCCGCGAGCGGAGTCCCGAAAACCGAGGCAAAACCGGCACTTATACCTGCAATTAGAACGATTTTTCGATCTCTGTTAGAGAGTTTAAAAAGTTTAGTAAAGCGATCTGCTACTGCACCGCCTACTTGTACTGCAGTACCTTCTCGACCGGCAGAACCACCAAATAAATGCGTTAAGATAGTTCCGAAAAGTACCAGCGGCGCCATTCTAAATGGAATGATCTTTTTAGGAGAATGAAATTCTTCAAGTAAGAGATTGTTTCCTTTTACAACACTATCGCCATATAGATGATAAGAAAGACCAATGATAAATCCGCCCACAGGAAGTAAAGCGATGATCCACAAATGTGCTTCTCGCCAGTTGGTCGCCCATTCTAAACTTAATAGAAAAAATGCAGAAATACTACCCGCGATCAACCCAATGAGCGTACAAATAGCAATCCATTTAAACAGATAGATTAACGATGGGAATTGCTCTATTGAGGTGAGAAAATTTTTAAGTTTTTTTATTTCCATTTTGCCTTATATACATGAGTTCTACATTGGCATTTGCCAGTAAAAGTAGAAGTCATCAGTCCTAAAAAGAACAGTTCAAGGCAGACCTCATTGCCTAAAGAACTGCAAAAATAAGATAAAAATTCAAAAACTTCAGAATAGGCGCCTTTTTCAGATTATTGAGGTTAAATAAGTTCTTCAACTGAAATGAATTTCGCAAGCAGCATTACTTCAAAATTTAATTTTATTCATTTATATTTATTGATATTCAGCTAGTTAATAAATTATATTGTGTTCTTTAGAAAATTAAAGCGCGTACTCATAAAAGAAAATCGTTTCACAAAATACCTGCTCTACGCCGTGGGCGAAATTCTTCTTGTAGTTATAGGAATTCTCATCGCTCTCGAGATCAATAACGCAAATGAATTACACAAGAATCATGAGATAATAAATACATATCTCGAGAATCTGGTAAAAGAGATAGACTACAACATTTATATTTTTGAAAATGCCTTTGTAAATCGATATGATGTAAAAATGAAAGGTCTTTATCTCGCCCGTGCTATCTATGAAGAAAACATTGAGATTATAGATACAACAGAAGCCGTAAAAAGTCTGGGATTGGGCGGTGTTTATGCCACGGGAATTGCAGAACCGGGGAACTCGATCTTTACAAGTCTCAACAATACCGGTAATATAAGGTTGCTTGATTTTGAACTGCGCACCGCTATCCTAGATTATTATACAGATCTTAAACTGGCGCACCAGATGTCTAAAGATCAATTAAGCGGTTACAACTTACTTATGAATTCTCTGCGTCCTTATAACCCGGAAACTCCAGATTCTACAACTGCCTATTCCAGAAAATACGTTTTAGAAAAAGCGAAAACAGAAGAATTCTATCAAACTGCTAATCTCGAAATATCTAGTGCAAACCATAATTTAAGGCGCATAAAAAATATAATAGCTCAAGGCGAAAACCTCATTAAAATGATTGAAAATCGGTTAAAAGAGTGAAAAATCGGCTTATAATCTTATACCTTTATTAGCCATATTTGTAACTATTAAAATTGAATGAGCAAAGAAGAAACACATGATCTCATTGGTTTCCTTTCTGTTTTCAGTCAGGAAGTGCAAGAGCTTGTGCTCTCACTTCGCGAGTTTATATGGGATCAATTTCCACAAGCTAACGAACTCATTTATGATAATTACAATGCGCTGGCAATTGGCTGGTCACCGTCATTAAAACCAAGCCAGACTTTTTGTACAATCTCTATTTTTAGAACAAACAGTGCTGTACATTTTGGCTTTTATTGGGGCAGCATACTTAAAGATCCCGAAAATATATTGCTGGGTTCCGGTAAGCAATACCGGTATATTTTGATCAAAAATCGGGAGAACTTACCTAAAAACTACCTTATAGATCTAATGCAAGAAGCCTATTCTCTTTCACTTTCAAAAACAAAACCAGCCGATTTAAACGAACAAGGCAAAACCATCACAAAATCTATTTCTGAAAAGAAAAGGGAAAAGAAAAAGCCTTCTTGATTTTTACTAAATCTTCATATTATGACGAAACAAAAAGTTCTTTTAAATACTTAATATTAGATTTAGCCGAATCAATTACCTCAGCAGATCTTCCGTTAAGGATCAATTTTCCCATACTTGTTGCAAAACCTTTTACCTGCTCAAATTTTAATTGTGGAGGCATCGCAAGCGCATCAGGATCTGTAAAAATACTTACAAGCGCCGGTCCTTTATGAAACAAGGCTTCTTCAATTACATTATGTACTTTATCTGAATCCTGAACCGTCCATGCTTTTATATTCATAGCTTCAGCCACTCTCGCAAAGTCAGGATTTACCATATCTGTCTGCCAATCAGGAATACCCGCGACCTGCATTTCAAGCTTAACCATACCCAGAGTTCGGTTATTAAAAATGATGATCTTGACAGGGATTTGATACTGACTTATAGTCATCAAATCACCCAAAAGCATACTTATACCGCCATCGCCACACAAAGCGATTACTTGCCTTTCCGGATGAGATAATCCCGCTCCTATCGCCATGGGCATTGCATTTGCCATAGAACCATGATTAAATGAGCCGGTAAGATATCTGTTACGTTTCCCTTTTAAATAGCGTGCTGCCCACACTGCAGACATTCCCGTATCTACTGTGAAGATCGCATCATCTGTTGCCAGGTCGTCTATTATAGCCGCAACATATTCTGGGTGAATTTTTTCTTCTTCATTCTTGCCGCGTACATAGCTTTCATATTTCTCTTCTATCTCCATGTGTACTTTACGCATTTCCTTTAAAAAGGTATCATCGGTTTTTGCTTCAACCGCAGGAAGCAATGCCTGTAAAGTAGCTTGTATATCGCCGCAATAACCATAATCTACCTTTGCTCTTCTACCTATACGCTCCGGCTTGAGGTCTATTTGCACAATGGTGTTCTTCTCTGGTAAATAATCTGTATATGGAAAATCTGTTCCCAGCAAAATAACCAGATCTGCCTCGTGCATAGAGAGAAATCCCGATTTTGTACCGAGGAGTCCGTTAAGCCCAACAGCAAACGGATTTGTTTCTTTATCAAAGAATATTTTTCCTCTAAAACTAAACCCCATGGGAGCCTGTAATTTTTCGGCCAGCTGCATTACTTCAGTTTGTGCATCTTTGCAGCCGTAACCACAATAGATCATCACCTTTTTATTAGAATTGACCACTTCGCTCAATTCGTCTAATTCTGCCTTTCCGGGAAGTATAACCGGGTTTGTATAATAATTTTTTTCAGAAGTAGTGACCGCTTCGGCATCTGCCTCTGCAACATCGCCGGGAAGTCCTAAAACGCCAACGCCTCTTTCATTTATTGCATGCTGAATAGCGCCTTGTAAACCATGAATTGCCTGAATTGGCGTATTTGCCATAAAGCAGTATTTACTGCAGTCGTCAAACAATTTAACCACATTTGTCTCCTGAAAGTTTACTGTACCCAGTTTGTCTGTAGTAATTGTAGATGCAATGGCTATCACCGGATTTCCGGAACGGTTAGCGTCATAAAGTCCGTTGATTAAATGTACGTGCCCGGGACCGCTACTTCCCATACAACAACCTATACCGTTGAGTTCTGCATCCATAGAAGCAGCATAAGCCCCGGCTTCTTCGTGTCGCACATGCACCCACTGTATACTGCCATCTCTGCGTATTGCATCATTTACAGGATTTAAACTGTCACCGGTAATGGCATAAACTCTTTTCACACCCGCTTTAACCAGCATTTCTACAAGAACATCTGCTACACTTTTAGCCATATCAATAGTTTAGGATTCATGAATCTTTTGACTAAAGTTATCGCTTATCTCATTCAGGAGGTGTTAATTAACTCGTAAGAATAGAGCGTTGAAATGTTAATCGTTATGAATTGTAGTATCTAAAGCCATTCTTAAAATACTTACGGGATGCAAAGCCTCTCGCTGTGTGCCGTCTTTTATTTGATGACGACAACTTGTACCGGTGGCAGCGATTATTGTATCTGCAGCAGCTTTGCGTACTGCGGGAAACAACGTTTGCTCACCAATATTCATACTTACCTCATAGTGCTCTTCTTCATAACCAAATGAACCGGCCATCCCGCAGCAACCTGATGGGATAATTGTAGGCTTATAATTAGCTGGAAGATTGAGAATCGCAAATGTATGTTCTATTGAAGAAAGCGCTTTTTGATGACAATGCCCGTGTATCTTTAAAGTTTTTGCTTCGGTAGTAAATGCATCTGCAGTGATATTTCCTGAGCGCATTTCATTATGTAGAAATTCGTCAATTAAAAAGGTATTAGCGGCAATCGCTTTCGCGGAAGCTACATTTTTCACGAGCCTTGAGTATTCATCTCTAAATCCTAAAATGGCAGAAGGCTCTATCCCAATAAGCGGAGTTTCAGCTGAAACCAATTCTTTAAAAATATCAACATTTTTACACGCTACTTTACGCGCCTCTTTTAAAAATCCTTTTGAAATAAAAGATCGACCGCTCTCAGGATGTTTTACAATGCGAACCTCATAATTGAGCTTTTGTAAAAGCACGACTGCATCTTCACCTATCTGTGCATCAAGATAATTTGTAAACTCATCTACAAATAGGTAAACTGATTTTACCGGCTTCTGCGGATTATTCTTTAACAGCGATTTTAATGACTTTCTAAAGGTCTTTTTAGAAAGCGGCGGCAGGCTACGTTTTTTTGCAATGTGCAGCGTGCGCTTCATAAAACCAGCTGTAAGTTTACCTTTATAGATCGCGTTTGTTAATCCCGGGGCTACAGCTGCAAACTGATTAAGATGACTGTTAAATGCAAAAGCCCTGGTGCGCATTGAGCTGCCATTTTGCTTTTTGTATTGATATTGAAATTCTGCTTTTAAAGTCGCAACATCAACGTTACTGGGACATTCACTGGCGCAAGCCTTGCAACTTAAGCACAGATCAAAAACCTCATTGAGCTCTTTGTGATTAAATTTGTTCTTGACTTCAGAAGTGGTTAAAAATTCGCGTAAAGCATTTGCCCTACCGCGAGTTGTATCTTTCTCATTACGTGTAGCGCGATAACTTGGGCACATGGTACCACCGGCAGCGGGAAGTTTACGGCAATCACCGCTACCGTTACATTTTTCGGCGGCGCGTATTATCCCTTCAGAATCTTCAAAATTAAGCAGCGTTTTTACTTTTGGCTCCTTGCGGTTGATCTCGTATCTCAGATTACGATCCATAGGATACGCGTTTACGATCTTACCCGGATTAAAAATATTTTCAGGATCAAAAATCTTCTTGATCTTCTTGACAATTTTATAGTTCTCCTCGCCTATCATAAGCGGAATAAATTCGGCTCGCACAATACCATCACCATGTTCACCGCTCAAAGAACCCTTATATTTTTTTACGAGTTTAGCGACATCTGTGGTAATTTTTCTAAAAAGAACAACATCTTCCTTTTTCTTTAAATTCAAAATAGGCCGTAAATGCAACTCCCCTGCTCCCGCGTGAGCATAGTAAACCGCATCCTGTTTATAATCTGCCATTAAAGCCGAAAATTCGTTGACATAAGCAGATAAATCCTCGAGCGAAACGGCTGTATCTTCTATACAAGCTACGGCTTTGCGATCACCCACAATATTACCCAGCAAGCCTAATCCTGCCTTTCGCAACTCCAGCGCCTGATCGATCTGCTCCCCATGCAATGGCGGAAAATCATACGCCAGACCCGATTTTTGCAGTGTTTCGGTTAGTTTTTCTGCCTTCGTAATCGCAGTTTTTAAGTCGGCTGCGCGCACCTCAAGCATTAAAATAGCTGCAGGATCACCCTGAATAAAGAATCGGTTTTTCTGCTGCTCACGGTTATTAAGTGTACAATCAAGAATTACCTTATCCATCATTTCACAGGCGTACAGATTGTGCTTCATCGCAGGCACGACAGCCTGTAAGCATTTCTCAATACTGTCAAAATGGGCGGCGACCATCACGCCATGTTCCGGCGGCAGCTCATCGAGTTTTAGTGTGACTTCTGTGGTAAAAGCAAGCGTACCTTCACTACCGGCAAGCAGTTCACAAAAATTAAAGTGCTTCTCATTCTGCTCATCAAAAACCGCGGTATTGATTAATTTATCGATCGCATAGCCCGTATTTCTACGATGAATCTCAGGTTTTGGGAATTCATAATCTATTTTTTGCCTGGTTTCAGCCGATTTTAATGCTTTAAAGACCGATTTATAGAGTTTTCCCTCCAGCGTTTTTAGCTTTCGCTTTTGCGAAAATTGAGCTGTATTCATCGCTTCAAAAACCACTTCGCTGGCATCGCTGAGTAACGCCTTTACCTGAATGACTTTATCTCGCGTAACACCATATTGAATTGATGTTGTTCCCGATGAATTATTGCCCACCATGCCGCCAATCATACACCGATTTGAGGTGGACGTGTTGGGCCCAAAAAAGAGACCGTGTGGTTTTAAGAATCGGTTTAGTTCGTCCCGTATCACTCCCGGTTGTACTGTAACCGTTTTATTTTTCGCGTCAAGCGCTATGATTTCAGTGAAATATTTTGAGACATCTACTACAATTCCCTCACCTACGCATTGGCCTGCGAGTGATGTCCCCGCTGTGCGTGGGATTAATGAGGTATTGTTAGCTTTCGCGAAAATTATTAAGACCTTAATATCTTCTACAGATCTGGGAAATGCAACTGCGAGCGGTATTTTACGATACACCGAAGCATCTGTGGCATAAAGTGTTTTGTGTAAATCATCAAAAAAAAGTTCGCCCTCTAAAGTTACGGCGAGTTGCTCTATGGCTTTCTTCAGGTCTATCGTCATACTTCAAAAATACGATAATGATGTTTTGTGGTTAACAATATCTTAAGCAAGGTTAACAAAAGATTGGCTCATGTAAGAATGCAGCGCAATAGCTCAACAATTACATTTGTCACATTAACAATTAATCAAACTAATTATGAAAAAAATCTTTTTATGCGTCCTTTTTATTGCAGGATGTTTATCGCAAACAAATGCTCAGGAAATTGCAGAGAATGCGTTGGGGCTACGCTTAGGAGATAATGATGGTTTTGGCGGTGAAATTTCTTATCAAAGAGCTTTAGGCGAAAACAACAGACTAGAACTTGATCTGGGCTGGAGAAACGGTGACGACTACGATGCCGTAAAACTTGCCGGGGTGTACCAGTGGTTATGGAACATTGACGGCGGTTTTAACTGGTATGCAGGTGCCGGTGGTGGTCTGGGAAGTGTAGGTTATGACGCTAATTATCCCGGTCATGAAGATGACGACGAGATCTTCATTTTTGGTGCTGGTGATATAGGGATCGAGTACAACTTTGATATTCCTTTATTACTTTCACTTGACTTTAGACCAGAAATAGGTTTTAATGATTTTAATAACGATGTGGGTTTTGACATCGCTTTAGGTATACGTTACCAATTTTAAGAAGATCCTGACTATTAATTATAGTGGGCAAATGAGAATGATTTGTTTAAATGCCTCTGCAAATGTAGAGGCATTTTTTATTGGATCAATAATTTTGAAATAAACTCTTTACCTGCAGAAACAACTTTTACAAAGTACAAGCCGCTTTGCAAATCACTTACCTCAACATCTATTTTTTTATTTGTGGGCGTTATCTCATTATGTTTTAAAACCTTCCCTGCAAGATCAAAAACCTCATATTTTAGGGGTAAAATTGATCCGGTTTTTAGATTAATAGTAAAATTATTTATGGCAGGATTGGGATAAATAGAAATATCACTTACCTGAAAATCATCTGTTGCTAAAACTGTTGCCCGTGTGTTGCTTACAGCCTCCCCGCTTAATGTTTTATCTTTAGAATTACCGGTTAATTTAAACCAGATCTCTGCACCATTCTCAACTGAAGCTGAGCTATCTTCCCATAAGTAGCTTGTGGTCGTTATGCCCGTTGCGATTGTATTAAATGTCACCTGATTATCTGTGCTGTACTCAAGATCATACGTGAGCGGGCGCCCATCATCAGGGTTTGTGACTTCCCAGGTGATAGCCGTGCTGCTGTCCCAGCTATCTGTTGACGGACTGGTAACGTTGAGTTTAGGATTTGTGTAGTGATGTAATAATTCGGCAAAACCTTCGCCTGTTACAGCTACACCATTTACGGTACCCGTAATTGTGGTTGTGCCTTCATAAAAGCGAATAGGCAAAGAAACTTCGGCATTATGGTGCAAAGTGGTTATTGTAATATCAATATTATCTGTCGCTGAAGTTAATCGCCACTTTTGAGCGTAGCATCGCGCATCATCATCTGTAAATTTATATTCTAATCTTTCAAGATCAAAATCGCTAATTGTATACTGCGTATCCTCGTTTTTGTAAACCGCCATAAACTTATATTTTAAACCATCTGGTATTTCGCCCTGAGCGGTAAATAAATTCCATAAATTAATATCCATCCCATTTGAGAGGTTGATGCTCATCCATTCATAATCTTCACTATTGTAAGGATTAAAACTTCCGTATTGCCGGTCTATCCACGAAGTTCCTGTAACATTTTCTGTGATTCCGTTTAAAGTTATAGAACCGCTTACTTCATTTTTTGTCTGTGAATAGTAATATGTGTAATTAGAACCGCCGCCTTGCTCAAACAAGCCGTCGCCCTCAAGAATAAGCGGATTTTTAAGCGCTGCATAATCAAGAGTGAGAGCACCTGATGAACCTGCAGCATTTATAGAATACTCAAAAGGAATAAGATCGCTGCCATTTTTTTTTGTCACCCAACTGTCGTTGCCACCTAAAAAGATATTTGCTCCTATTTCTAAATGGTCTGTCGCCAGCGTGGTGTAATTGACCAGTGATGTTTGTGGATAAAATGCACCGGTATCATCATTACTGAAGTTTAAAATTCGAAACCCCTCAAACCCACTTTGTGGATAGTAAAAGTAAGTGAGCATATAACTGTAGTGATTGCCCGTTGTCTCCCCTACAACATGACCTGTGGTGTACCACCATTCTACAGGTTCTGCGGGATGATGACCTTCATCAACTGGAAAAGAAATAAGACTTTCGGCTGATGGTAAAAATGGATAGATCTTCCAGTCCTGCGCACGAACTGGTGCGCACAGAAGCGCAAAAGCCAGAAATGGCAATACGTATTTTAATTTCATGTTGAGAGAGTTATGATTTGTTGGTCAAAAACCGGTAAAAAAGGTCAAAAATCGACCTAATTAGCCTAGTTTTCAATCAAATATAACATTCTCCTGACTGGGATTGAATTAAATAGCGGAAATTTTGCTTTTGAAAAACAATTTAGACTTTTTCAATTTTTAAAGCTTTGAGATAAACCTCTTCGTACATAGGTACAATTGCTTCTATATCAAATTTACGTGCTTCTGCTCTGGCTTGCTTTTTAAAACGGGCAAGGGTATCATCATCCTCAAGAATACTTATAGCATTTGCTGCCATGCCCTCAAGATCGCCTATCTCATTAAGATAACCAGAAACACCTTCTACATTGACTTCGCTTAAACCTCCCGCGTTAGAAGAAACTACAGGAACACCCGCAGCCATCGCTTCAAGAGCTGCAAGACCAAAACTTTCTGCCTGAGAAGGAAGCAGGAACAGATCTGAAAAGCATAGAATCTTGTCTATCTCGTTACTATTACCCAGAAATACTACTTTTTTAGCTATTCCTAATTCTTCACACAGCTGCTCTGCAGGAGCTCTCTCTGGCCCCTCGCCTACCATTATAAGTTTAGCTGGTACATGCTGCTGTATCTTATGAAAAACCTTTACAACATCTGGTATACGCTTAACTTCTCTAAAGTTACTTATGTGCGTTACGATACGTTCATTTTCAGTCGCCATAAGATCACGCTGGCAATCTGTAAATTCTGAATGAATATGGCTAAAATCTATAAAGTTAGGTATAACCTTGATTTTCTTTTTAATATCAAATAAACGCAGGGTATCTTTTTTAAGGCTCGCAGAAACCGATGTTACCACATTGCTTTTGTTTATACTAAAAGTTACCGCTGGTTTATAAAATGGGTGATTACCTACAAGAGTAATATCTGTACCGTGAAGGGTTGTCACCATAGGTACATTTATACCTTCCTGCTTTAGCATTTTTTGCGCCATATAACCTGCATAGGCGTGTGGTATGGCATAATGTACATGAAGCACATCAATATGATATGCTCGTATAATATTTACCAATTTACTTGAAAGAGCAAGCTCATATGGCTGATAGTGAAAGAGTGGATAATCTGGTACATTTACCTCATGAAAAAAAATCTTCTCATTGAGAAGATCAAGCCTCACCGGCTGCTTGTAGGTGATAAAATGTACCTCGTGGCCGCGCTTAGAAAGAGCGATACCAAGTTCTGTGGCTACTACCCCACTACCACCAAAGGTGGGATAACAAACTATAGCAATCTTCATTATGCAAAAGTACTAATTAACTATGGCTTCCTGTATAGCCTCTTGTATTATAGTGCGCAGGTTAGAAGTGATCAACTTTCTATTATCTGCAGTAGGAAAAGTGCGATTAGACAGGAATACATAAACAATTTCAGATTCAGGGTCTGCCCAGGCCAAAGTGCCGGTAAAACCTGAATGCCCAAAACTACTATCTGAAACACAACCACATGTAGGCCCTACTGTTCCTAATTGTGGTTTATCAAAACCTACACCGCGACGCACGTTTTCTTTACAATAATAGCAGGTATTAAAACTATCCATCGTTTCTTTTGAGAAGAATCGTTTCCCGCCGTAATAACCATTCTGCAGATACATTTGCATCAGTTTTGCAACATCATTAGCATTGCTAAAAAGACCCGCATGACCGCCTATATTATTTTCCATAGCCGCTCCCATGTCATGTACATACCCCTGTATTTGCTGCATACGATAATACGTATCATTTTCTGTGGGTACTATATCATCTTTAGCAAATTTAGTAAGTGGTAAATACCCCGTATGATCTGCACCTATTTTGCTGTAAAAATGTGCCTGAGATAGCTCATCCAGATTTTTGCCGTAATAGTCTTCAAGATATTTTTTGAACAAATAATAAGAAAGATCACTATACTTATAACCTTTATGCGGTCTTAGGTCTGAATCTGCAATTATTTTAACGATGCTATCCTGATAATCTGAGCGTAGGTAAACTTCATCTGCAACTTTTATGTCAAAATCATCTGACGGTGCCTTACGGTAATATTTTTCTGAGATCTGTCCCGTCGCACTATCCAGAGTATGAATATAGAAAGGAATCCATGCTTTTAATCTTCCGTAATGAGACAAAACTTCTTTTACCGTAATATTGGTCTTATTTGTATTTTTTAATTCCGGAATTATGTTTCCCAGTTTATCATTTAAATGAAGGGTTCCTTCATCTTTTAATTCCATCAACAGTGGTAATGTCGCTAATATCTTGGTCATACTCGCCAGATCATAAACATCTGTAAGAGCTACTTTCTGTTTTTTAGTATATGTATGAAAACCAAATGCTTTCTCATAAATCACTTTTCCATGGCGCGCAACAAGAACTTGTGCCCCGGGAAACATCACACCGTTTAATCCTACTTTGACCAAAGAATCTATTTTCTCCAGCTTTTTAGAATCCATTCCTTCTTCTTCAGGAATACCATATTTTAACCTGCGCAGTGTTCCCGTTTCATAACTAGTACCCACCGGAAAATCGGTACCTAGGGAAACCGGCGATTTACCCGACGCGCCTATTGCCCCAAAAATAAGCTGAGCGCTCATTTCCTGTACTATATTGCTGTTTTGATAAGACAGTACAATGCTCTCTATATTATCATTTGCAGGCAGATCTAGCAAAGCATAAGGTCGTACAAATAAATCCAAAACAACCTGATTATCTTCTGCTATGCCATTTATCCACTCAATATCTTTTGCTGTGAGTTTGTATGATTTCCACGGAGTAGCGTTTGATCTGTGAAAACCAATGATCACATAATTATAAGCTCGTAGATCTTCTAGCAATTGAGGTAATGTAGGTGCACTAACTTTAGCAACTTTTGCGTAGCGTGTCATCTGGTGATAAAATGCTTCACCACTATCATCACCTAATTCTACATAAGCTATTTTTTTATCGTCAAGATCTTTTACAGGAAGAACCGCCTCTTTGTTGCGCAATACTGTAAGAGCATCACCTATTGCTTCTCTGTAAATAGCTTCATCTTGTGGGGTATTTAGGTCTGAAACGAGGTTTTTAAGCTCTACAGGCTGATATTTATTAAGCCCCACCTTATATTTTGCATAGAGTATTTTCTTAACTGATCGTGCTAATCTGTCTTCAGAAATCTCTCCTTTATTATACGCTTCTTCTATTTTCTGAATTGCCTTTGGTATGTTTTCGCTAATAAGCAAAATATCATTTCCGGCCTTAAAAGCAGCAAGATCTATATCACCCGGCTGCTGAAAATTAGAAGCACCTTTCATATTGAGTGCATCTGTAAAGATGAGTCCTTTAAAATCAAGACTATCTCGTAAAATATCATTTACAACTTTTTTAGAAATGGAAGTGGGGTATCCCGGTCTGCTCTCAAGCACAGGCACATCAAGATGCGCGATCATAACACTTGCAATACCGGCATCTATTACCCTTTTATACGGGAACATCTCAATGCTGTCAAGTCTTTTTCGTGTAAACGGTAATGTGGGTAATGTTTTATGTGAATCCTGATCTGTGTCACCGTGACCCGGAAAATGCTTAGCACTTCCCAAAACGCCGGTTCCCTGCATTCCTTTTAAAAACGCTACTGCTTTCTGGGTTACATTCTCACGATCTTCACCAAAAGAACGGTTACCAATTATAGGATTATTTGGGTTTACATTGATATCTACATCTGGCGCAAAATTGATATGAACGCCTAATCTTTTACAATGAAAACCTATTTGCCTGCCTACTTCCTCTACAACTTTGTTGTCTTTAATGGCGCCCAAAGTCATATTCCACGGGAAAGCAAATGTAGAGTCTAGTCTCATAGAAAGACCCCATTCTGCATCCATACCTACCATTAGAGGAATTTTACTAATGGCCTGAAATTCATTATTGAGTTTTGCCTGTCTTACAGGACCACCTTTAGAGAAAATCACACCGCCTATATGTTGATTTCTAATAAGCGATTTTATGGCATCTGTCTTCGATTTAGGATCGCTCGAGAAAACATCGATCATAAACAACTGACCAATTTTTTCCTGAAGCGTCATCTTGTTATAGATACTATCAACCCAAACTCGTTGATCTGTAATATCTTTTGCAAGCAGCGGATTCATCTCTTGTGCAAATCCTGTAATTGTATATGTAATTAATAGAACGAAGGCAAACTTCTTCAGCATAAACTATTTTATTTAAAGAAACGGCTATGCCAGCTTTCTATTGCGGGCACCTCCCAATGTTCCTGATATTCTCCTTTTGTATTTATTAAATTATTAAAGACAATGGTGTTCTTACCTACCGCACCGTCTTTTGCCATCTTTTTAAACTCTAGAAGTGGTTTATAGTGCACTCTGTCATTCTGAATGTAAGTAACATTCATCTTATCAAGCAGTTCTGTATTAAACTCCTGCTCGAGTTGCTGTATAAAGCGCACCTGACTGTCTATAGAACAACCGCTGGCTGCGTTCTGCTCCTGGTCAAGACCTATGGCAATAAAACGATCGTATTTTATATCTGCGGCGGCATGCAGATTTGCGCCGTGGGCCGTCCATTGCTCAAGAAAGGTGTCTAATTTCGCTTTAAGCGAAACCAACTCATCTTCAGTAAATTTTCGGCTGCTTTGGTAGATCCACAAACGAGCTGAATCTGGAAGTTTGTCAAAAGAAATAAGCATACATTTAATTTGTCACAAATATACAGCAACACATCATTAAGCGCACTTACTTAACCATTGATTAAGAAGAAGAACTAAAAATCGGTCAAAAATGCCTATAAATCGGCCGCAGAGGCTATCATTTCGGCGACATCCATCACAGCAACGTTGTCTTCCTGCTCTTTGTTTTTAACGCCATCTGTCATCATCGTATTACAGAAAGGACAACCGGCAGCAATAACCTCAGGCTTGATCTCAAGAGCCTCTTCTGTACGCTCTATATTTACATCTTTATTACCTGGCTCGGGCTCTTTAAACATTTGTGCGCCACCGGCACCACAACAAAAACCTTTAGACTTACAGCGTTTCATCTCTATAAGCTCTACCTCCAGCTTTCGTAACAAATCACGAGGAGCTTCATACACATTATTGGCTCTCCCTAAATAGCAGGGATCGTGAAAGGTAATGCGCTTACCTTTAAACTTACCACCTTCTATACTTAAGCGGCCTTCTTCTACGAGTGCTTTTAAGAATTGCGTGTGGTGCATAACTTCGTAGTTACCGCCCAATCCCGGATATTCATTCTTTATTGTATTAAAGCAATGCGGGCAGGCAGTTACGATCTTCTTAACCTCATAGCCGTTAAGAACTTCAATATTAGTAACAGCCTGCATCTGGAAGAGAAACTCATTACCTGCACGTTTTGCAGGATCACCAGTACAACTCTCTTCTGTACCCAGAACAGCAAATTCTACATTGGCCTTATTAAGCAACCGTACAAAAGCTTTAGTTATCTTTTTTGCACGATCATCAAAACTGCCGGCACAACCCACCCAAAACAATACTTCTGGTGATTTGCCCTGCGCCATAAATTCTGCCATTGTAGGCACTTTAAGTGCTTCTGCCATTCAAATATTTTTAAATTCTTTCGGGGTTTGATTATGCCTTAACCTCTCTTAGAATAATATGGATAAATTACCCAATTATCTGCTCAAGTAAGGCTAACATCAGAATTTAGTCTTTAAATACCTCGATCGTAACATCCTTTTCTACAAGGTCTGTAAACTTACCTTTATAGCGTGTTGCGCGTACAAGATGATTATCTATCCAGTGGTAGTTACCTCCTCTTGGTTTACCCATTAGAAGACTGTGATATTTGAAATTATTTTTCTCTAACCACTCTTCTGTCACAGCGCGATGCTCTTCTGTACGTGAAGTAAAAAAGCAAATAATATGACCTTCATCATACCACTTGTTTAATGTTTCTAACGCATCTGGAAACGGTTCACAAGTAGCCATACGCTCTGGCTCTTCATTAGGCACATCTTCTGTGATTGTACCATCAATATCAATTAGATAGTTTTTAATACCCGGTGGCAAAACCGGACTTACATGCTCACCATCTTTCACTTTTTCACTTAGCATTTTATCTACTTCTTCCTTTTTCATTACTTCTGGTTGTTGTGTTGTATTATACTGTCTATTAACTTTCTTTTATCCAATTAGCCCTGTCCATCTGGTTAAAGGGCCAAGGTGCAGCGTTGTTCTCAATATTAGACATTGCATTATTTAAGTCGGTGGGTGCAGCGCTCTGCTCCATTACAAGATAACGTCTCATATCCATTATAATTGATAAAGGGCTAATATTTACAGGACAAACTTCTACGCAGGCATTACATGTTGTACATGCCCAAAGCTCTTCTCTTGTAATATAATCATCAAGTAATTGCTTACCATCATCTTTAAATTCGCCTTTATTTTTATCAATATTAGCTCCTATTTCTTCTATTCTGTCACGCGTATCCATCATGATCTTGCGCGGTGACAATTTCTTACCGGTTTGGTTTGCGGGACATTCACTTGTACAACGCCCGCACTCTGTGCAGGTATAAGCGTTTAACAATTGTACCCAACTTAAATCTGTAGCATCACTTGCTCCAAATTTTTCTGGTTCTCCCTCATCTTCTGCCGGAACTGCATAAGGATCTGCATCGGGATCCATCATGAGCATAACTTCATCTGTAACAGCCTGCAAGTTATCAAATTTTCCTAAAGGACTAAGTTTTGCAAAGTAGGTATTAGGAAACGCAAGCAGAATATGTAAATGTTTTGAATAGTATAAATAATTCAGGAAGAAAAATATACCGAGTATATGTAACCACCATGCACTTCTTTCTATCGTTACTAAAGTATTAGTAGAAGTCGCATCAAAAACAGAAGTTATAAACTGGCTAACAGGAAAAGCACCTACTGCGCCTTCCGCGGAAGCATAATGTTCTACCCCTCTTTCCTGCAACTGTTGATCTGCAGCATTCATGGTTAGAAAAAGTACCATGAGCACAACTTCAAAATAAAGAATAAGATTAGCATCTAGTTTTGGCCAGCCTTTAAGATCTGAATGCCAAAACCTTTTTATCCTAACTATATTTCTTCGTATCCAAAAGAGAATAACACCTACCAGAACAAGAAGAGCAAATATCTCGAAAGTAGCTATAAGAAAATCGTAAAAACCACCCAGGAAGCTGAAGATTCTGTGTGTACCAAATATGCCATCTATGATTATTTCCAGCACCTCAATATTAATGATCACGAAGCCCAAATAAACCAAAACGTGAATAATGCCTGAGACAGGTCTTTTTACCATCTTATATTGCCCTAAAGCAATCTTTGCCATATTCTTCCATCGCAATAGCTTATTATCACTGCGATCTTCATCACGCCCAAGTTTAATATTGCGAATAAGTTTTCTAACATTAAACGCAAAAAAACGCCAGCGGCTATAAAAGCAAGGAGAAAAAGAATATTAGGTAGGTAATGCATTTTTTCTATTTGAGAGAATCTTTTGGTTCTTCATATCCTCCCGGATTCTTCCCGAATACAGAAAAATGCACATAGCGTTTAGGATTAAGTTTAATATCCTGAAGCAATTCTTCCATCTGTTTTGTGGCTCTCTCAAGATTGACATACATCTGGTCATCGTTGATCAATTTACCAGCAGTTCCCTCGCCACGATCAAGTTTTGAAGAAATACTTTCAAAATCTGCAACTACTTTATCCAGATTGTCAACTACACGTTTAAACTCAACCTGAGATAGCGTATCGCTAATTTTGTTGAAATTAGTTGTGATCTCATCCAGATTTGTAAACGTACGATTAAGCTTATTGCTATTCTCAGACAACAGACCGTTAAGTGATTGAGAAGCATTTTTAAAAGCTACAGAAGTAGCGCTAATATTTGCGATTGCAACACGCAGATTTTCTCTTGTGTCTTTATCAAGAACATCGTTAACAGCCGTGAGCACAGAATCTGTATCACGTATTACCGCTTCAACCTTTTTCTGTAAAGGCGTAAGTCTATCATTTACAAGTTCAAAAATACCTTCATCTATCTGGCCGGTTAACGTATCGCCAGACTTAGCCATATTTCCCTTTTCATATACAGGTAAGATAGCCAGAGATTTTCCGCCTATAAGTCCGCCACCATATATTTGAGCGATACTGCTACTTGAGAATTGAAAATCGTCTTTAACATTAAAGGTAACCAGTAGGCGACCTGTGTTATCCAGAAAATCAATATCTGTAATTTTACCTACTTCAAAACCATTTATTGTAACATTAGAAGAAGGTGCAAGACCTTCTACATTATCGTACACAGCATAAAATGTGCGATCGTTATCTAATAAGTTTTGACCTTTTAAGAAGCTATACCCAAAAATAAGCAGGGCAATCGCAACAACGGCAAGCAAGCCCGTTTTAACCTCTCTTGATACCTTCAAAGCAATTTATTTAGGATTGGAAACAAATTTAGGAATTAATTTCTTTTAGTCTTCCCGACTTAATTTTAATTTAGGATATCCTTAACCGGTGTTTTTATCCCATTCTTAAAGGAAACTATATAGGCAGAGGTGTAACCCTTACTTTTTGCCTCCTCAAGTTTATTTTTTATTTCGCTATAATTAGGAGTAGAACCATAGTAATATTTATAAAGCTTACCCTCTTTAGCACTACTTATACTATTAAGACCCTTAAAATTGTACGACTTTGTTGCTACATTTTTACTGCTTGCGGCAATTTGCACTTTAAACAGAACGTCTTTATATATAACATCATCTACTTCTACCGCCGGGACAATATCTGTTATGCCCAGAAAGTCATTAGAATCTACATTCTTCTTATAATCTTCAATAGCATTTGCAATTGCTCCTGCAATATCTGCCTGTCCCTTTTTACTATTTAGATACTTCCCTTCCTGATTGTTTGTGATAAAACCAGTCTCAACAAGTACACTAGGCATAACGGTTTGATGCAATACAATAAAACCTGCCTGCTTTACACTTCTGTCTTTTCTATTAAGCTTCTGTCTAAAATTATCCTGAATTAAACTTGCCAGCTGAATGCTTTGATCCAGATATTCTTCCTGCATTAAGGTAAGCCCAATAACAGATTCTGGCGAATTTATATCATATTGTGAGTACTTGTCTTTATAGTTATCTTCCAGAAAAATCACTTCATTCTCTGCCTTAGCAACTTCAAAATTGGTTTTATTCCTGTGAAGACCTAAAACATATGTTTCTGCACCAGATGCTTGTGAAGTATGAGCATTACAATGAATCGACACAAAAAGATCTGCTTTTGCCTTATTAGCTATCTCGCCACGCTTGAAGAGATCTACAAAAACGTCAGTCTTGCGGGTATAGACTACTTTGATATCTTTTTCTCTCTCAAGTTCTTCTCCCACTTCTAAGGCTATTTTTAAAGCTATTTCTTTTTCTTTATAACCAGCTTTAGAAGGTTTACCGGGATCATGACCGCCATGGCCGGCATCTAGCACAACAATAAATTTATCGTTATCAGCATTTTGCGAATAAACTGTAGAATTAAGTGCAAGACTTAATAAGAGTATTAATACTATATTCAATATATTTTTCGTTCTCATATTTGGGTAACGCCAATTACAGGTATCATATTTTGTAAGCCTATTTTGAGTACCTTTTTGAATTGCTTCCAAAAAATAGGTGTAATTTTGGCGTTTCTAATTAGTGACCTTTACTTTTACAAAAATAGTATTAATCGCATTGCAAACAAACTATCTAACAGTTCTGCTATCAATAATCGTTAGCCTGATTTGTTCGCTTCACGTTCTCGCACAGGATATTCCCAACAACGATGCCAGAACCATTACTCCTATTGACACTATCGCTTCACCTAATGCGCTCACAATTCTCACTCAGGGTGAGCTAAAAGAAGGTATTACCATACAGGACACCGTTAAGAATGATACTATTGTAGGGCCACGGGAAACCCTAACAGATATTGTAAGCTACAGCGCTACAGATTACGCACGTTATGACAGGCGTACTCAAAAACTATTTCTTTACAATGAAGCTCAGGTAAATTATACAGATATAGAAATAACCGCAGGCGAAATAATTGTAGATAACAATACTAATACAGTTTTCGCCAAAGGAATTCTTGATACAACCGGCACTTATAACCAACCTCCTGTTTTTGTGCAAGGAGCAAATACAGTAGAACCAGATAGTATTAAATTCAACTTTAAAACCCAAAAGGCACTTATATATGGTTCTAATACGCAACAGCAGGAATTTTATATAAAAAATCAGGTTAGCAAGCGCGTAAACGATTCGGTTGTATTTATGCAAAATGTGCGTTTTACAACGAGTAGCAATACTGAAGATCCAGAATATTATTTCTACGCAAGAAAGGTGAAATTTGTTCCGGGTAAAAAGATCGTCACGGGTCTTGTAAATATGTTTATAGCAGATGTGCCAACGCCTTTAGGGGTTCCGTTTGCATATTTCCCTATGGAGAAAGAAACCAGTGTATCAGGTTTTATTTTACCATCACCTGGTGAATCTAACGAGCGCGGATATTTCCTTCAAAATGGGGGATATTACTTCGCTTTAAGCGATTATTTTGATCTCACATTACAAGGTGATTATTATACAAACGGGAGCTACGGTTTGCGCGGAAGTACGAGCTACAGAAAAAGGTATAAATTTAATGGTAATATAAATGTGCGTTTTGAACGCTTGCTAACAAGTGAGCGTGGGCTGCCCGATTTTACTGAAGCTAACAATTACAACATACAGTGGTCACATAGCCAGGATTCTAAATCAAGCCCCAATTCCAGATTTTCTGCTTCTGTTAACTTAGGGAGCAGTGATTTCTTCAGGCAGTCTGTGAATAGTAATAACATTGCAAACCGAATACAAAACAACTTTAGTTCTTCGGTCTCCTACTCAAAAACCTTTCAAACCGTACCACAGGTTAACCTTTCGCTTACAGCGACACATCAACAGAATTCGCAGACAAAGGTTATTAATATGACTTTGCCTACTGCACAGCTAAGCGTTGACAGAATCTACCCTTTTGCCCCTAAAAACGGCACAAAGAAGGGTATAATCCAGAACATAAACCTAAACTATACCATGCGCGGTGAGAATAGGTTTGAAACTACAGATGAAGACTTTTTTACGGCTCAGATGTTCCGTGATGCAGAAATGGGAATAAGACATACCATACCTATAACCACTAACTTTAAATTGCTTAAGAATTTAAGTGTTTCTGCAAGTTCTAATTATCAGGAATCATGGGTTTTTGAAACCTTGAAACCGCATTATGATCAAACCACTAATGCTACAGTTAATGACACTATTAACGGTTTTGACTCGTTTAGAACGTATAATGTTAGCGCCAGTGTAGGTACAACTCTTTACGGGGTATTCAATTTTGGCGCAGATAAGAAAATTCAAAAAATAAGACACGTTATAAAACCGTCTATATCATATAGCTACAACCCAGCTTTTGATCAATATTACGACACTTATTTAGCGCCGGAACTCAACAATCCTGATGGGCCTTTAACCCGTGAAATTGAATATTCGCGTTTTGACGGTGGTTTCTTTGGTGCGCCTAGTAATTTTAAATCAAGTGGTATAGGTATTAGCATAAATAACACTTTAGAAGCCAAAGTTAGGGATAAGGATAGCACGGCAACAGAACCTAAGAACATAACGCTGCTTAATAACTTTGCTATATCTACCAACTATAATTTTACTGCAGATAGCCTTAAATTAAGCCCAATATCTGTGCGTGGGTCGATACCTATATTACAAGAAAAATTAAGTATCAACTTCAACATGACGCTTGATCCTTATGCCCTAAACAACAACAACCGTCGTATTGACAAACTCAATATAGCTAATGGAGGTAGTCTTTTTAGACTTACTAATGCCAGTGCTAATTTTGGATACTCATTCTCTAGTAAAAACTTTAACAAGAAAACCGAAAATGATGATCCACTGGAAAATCAAACCTATAGAAATGGTGGGCGACCAGATAACCTTTTTGGTAAGGATATAGATGATATTAATGGGGAGTTTTATGAAGATGAAACAAGAGAGGATAAAGAAGATGATGTACCTCAGGAATTCTATAATTACTCGCTCCCCTGGAATTTACGTGTAAATTACAATGTGAATTATGGCAATAGTGGCAGGCAGAATAGTATTACATCTCATGCTGTGAACTTTAGTGGTGATGTAGAATTAGGCGAGCGGTGGTTTGTGGGAGTTTCATCTGGTTTAGATTTTACTAACCTTAGATTTACCCCTACTCAATTACGTTTTAGACGTGACCTGGAGAGTTTTAATATGACATTTAGCTGGACGCCATTTGGCACATATAGCTCCTGGAACTTCTTTATTGGTATTTCCAGCAGCGTGCTTAAAGATCTTAAATACGAGAAACGCAGATCTCCTGATCAACGTTTGTAAGTTTGCAATAACTAATTTAGCTTTCGCGAAAGCCAAAAAACTAACCATAACAAAATCATATTATGAAAAAAATCATATCTACATCTGATGCTCCTGCACCCATAGGACCTTATAATCAAGCCGTGCTGGCAGGTGAAACTTTATTTATTAGTGGGCAAATACCACTTGATCCTTCTACCGGCGAACTCGTTAGCGGCGATATCGCCGAAGAAAGCAAAATGGTTATGAAGAATCTTGAAGCTATACTTACGGCCGCAGAGATGACTTTTGAAAACGTCGTAAAATCGTCTATTTTTTTGAGTGATATGAACGATTTTAGTGCTGTAAATGCCGTTTATGGCACTTACTTTAATGAAGAAACCGCTCCTGCAAGAGAAACGGTTCAAGTGGCAAATCTGCCAAAATTTGTAAATGTTGAAATTTCAATGATCGCAGTAAAATAACTGCTTAGATCATTATATAATTCTTATGATAAGCTACAAGGCCTTCTATAGGCCTTTTTAGTATTTTACCAATATTCAGATCGTACTCTTTTAAAAGAGATTTTAATTCTTCCTGCAGGTAAAAAGCAATAGAACCTACAAAATGAACAGGCACTTCATGCGCTTGTTTAAACTGAAGTATCTGATGTTCTATGAAAAGCTTTAGACCTTTTCTTATAAGTTTTTGGCAATATTCATGCTCTTTATTTGTGATTAAAAATCGGGCAAATTGAGCTAAATATGTGTTGGGATTAGGTTTTTTATAAAGATGGTTCTTAATTGTCTCTGCAGTAAGATCAAATTGCTTTGCAAATTCATAAGCAAGATCCTGCGGAATCTTATTGAAATGAAAATCTCTCAATAGCTGGCGACCATAATAATTACCGCTGGCATCATCCATAAGAATGTAGCCTAATGAGGTTACCTTTTGCTCTATCTGCTCACCGTCATAAAAACTGCAGTTAGACCCTGTACCAATAATACAAACAATACCAGGCTCTCCCTTTTTAGTAGTAGCAAAAAGCGCTGCATAGGTATCTTCTTTAATATCTATTAATTCGGCTTTATCAAAAAAGTCTTTAAAAACATCTTTTATAAGTTGTTTTGGCTTTTCTGTACCACAACCTGCGCCATAAAAATAAACGTGAGTTGCCTCATGTCTGTGCTTATAAAGCTCGTAATTGTTAATAATACGCTCATTTAATATTTCTGCTGAAAGTACCTGCGGATTTAAACCTAAGGTTTGAGTTTGGAAGATCTGGTCTCCATCTTCACTCATAGCTATCCAGTCTGTCTTAGTCGACCCACTATCTACTACTAAAATCATAATTGAAATGTTTTATTTAGAAAACAACCCTTTTCAATTGTTATGAAAAGGGTTTATAAGCCTTGTAAACTACTATTATTATAGTTCGTTTACATATTCAGCAAGATCAACAAGCTTGTTTGAGTAACCAAACTCATTGTCATACCAAGATACGATCTTGAAGAATTTAGAATTTAATTCTATACCAGCACCTGCATCAAATATACTTGTACGTGCATCACCTATGAAATCCTGAGAAACAACATCTTCTTCAGTATAACCTAGAACACCTTCCATTTCGCCTTCAGAAGCCGCTTTAAAGGTCTTTTTAATATCCTCGTAGCTAGTTTCTTTCTCTAATCTCACTGTTAAATCTACCACAGAAACATCTGCTGTAGGAACACGGAAAGCCATACCGGTTAATTTACCTTTAAGTGCAGGTATAACTTTAGTTACAGCAACCGCTGCACCAGTACTTGCAGGTATAATGTTCAACATTGCTGAACGACCACCTCTCCAGTCTTTTTTAGAAGGACCATCTACTGTCATTTGTGTGGCAGTAGTTGCATGTACAGTTGTCATTAGAGCTTCTTCAATACCATAAGCATCGTTAAGAACTTTTGCTAAAGGAGCAAGACAGTTTGTTGTACAAGAAGCGTTAGATACTATATTTTGATCTGCTGTAACATCTTTATGATTTACACCCATAACAAACATAGGTACATCTTTAGAAGGAGCCGAAATAACTACTTTCTTTGCGCCTGCCTGTAAGTGATAATCTGCAGTTTCCATAGAAGTGAAGATACCTGTACATTCTGCAACAACATCTGCACCTACTTCATCCCACTTTAAGTTTTTAGGATCACGTTCTGCTGTGATACGTACTGTTTTACCGTCAACGACAAGGTTGCCGTCTTTTACCTCTACAGTCCCGTCAAAGTGACCGTGTACAGAGTCATACTTTAGTAAATATGCAAGGTGTTCAACATCTAGTAAATCATTAATTGCAACTACATCAACATTATCACGTTTTACTGTAGCTCTAAAAACGATTCGTCCTATACGTCCAAAACCATTTATTCCTAATTTTAAATTTGCCATTTTCTATTTCTGTTAAATTATTATATAAATTATGTGGTCATAATTTCAGACACACGTATTAATTCCTTACTTATTTTAGATCCGCCTTTTATAGCTTTCTCTATGGGATAAAGTACCATCTCATCATGTTGAGTACCTACCATATAATTACTATGACCCTCAAGTAATGACTCTACAGCTTTTACACCCATTCTACTCGCCAGAACCCTGTCATAACATGAAGGTGAACCACCTCTTTGCATGTGACCCAGTACTGCAACACGTACATCATAACCTTCAAGATTATTATCTACATAATCTTTAAGTTCAAAAACATTTTTACCTGTTTTATCACCTTCGGCTACAAGAACTATACTTGAAGTTTTACCACTGCGTTTGCTATGATCTAGAGAATCAAGAAGACGTTCAAGACCCATATTAGCTTCAGGTATAAGAATCTCTTCTGCACCTGCACCTACACCGGCATTTAAAGCAATATGACCTACATCACGGCCCATAACCTCGACAAAGAAAAGTCTGTTATGAGAACTTGCTGTATCTCTAATTTTATCTATCGCTTCTACCGTAGTATTAAGAGCAGTATCATAACCTATTGTGCGATCTGTACCGCTAATATCATTATCTATAGTGCCCGGAATACCAATTACAGGGAAGCCATATTCCTGATTAAAAACAAGACCGCCGGTAAATGTCCCGTCACCTCCTATTAAAACCAAGGCATCTATACCTGCATTAGTCAGATTATCATGCGCTTTCTTACGCCCTTCAGGAGTTTTAAATTCCATAGAACGGGCAGACTTAAGAATTGTACCGCCACGATTAATAATATCTCTTACGCTACGGGCATTCATTACCTCAAAAGAACCATCTATTAGTCCTTCATAACCGCGATAAATACCTACGCATTCTACTTCATGATATGCACATGTACGAACCACAGATCTAACTGCAGCATTCATTCCTGGAGAATCACCACCGGAGGTCATAACTCCGATTTTTTTAATTTTTTTATTCATTTAGTATCAAATAAAGGATAAAAATATGAATTGATAAGCACTTTTCGGATTGATTCTAGACGAATTTGGAGCTTTTCATAATTTCAATCGTTTTCGTTAACAACTATTTTTTTTAAGCGTCAAAATTTAACGATTTGATAAGCAGAAAACCTCTTTTTGATAGATTGAAAATATGTAGTGGGTATAATTATGAAATCGATATTTCTACCCAATTTGGCTATTTGTATTCCGGAACGCCATTATAAGGAATTTCTGAGTCTGGAGGTATGATTTTAATCTCCTCTTCTACCTCGCGTGCTTTGCCTTTGAAAATCTGATGAATAAGTTCTTTAAATGTGTTGAAATCTACAGAATATGTTAATCCTGTACCCTGCGTATAGCCCTCATAATCGCCACCTATAAATTGAATATCGTTTTGCCTGTTAAAAATAGTCGCTCGTAGCGTTCCTTCTTCATTTAATAAAAAGTTAACCTCTACATCACCTACAACTGCAGATTCACTTACACCACCTACAGGAACCCCCACTTTACCGTTTATAATCACACGGTTAGAAATTTGGGTAGAAAGTGTAAAACCAAAACGCCCTGATGTCTGCAGATCTGGACGGCGATCTCCCTGCACATAATCAAGACCTACGGTAAATTTGCTGTCATCGTCTGACAGGATATCGTTAAAGATACCAGAAGCTGTCTCAATAAGATTACCTGCTACAACAGCTTGCCCGTCTAGCGCGGTCTGGCTGTAGAATGAGCCCTGAGTTACCAGAGAGAAAGCCTGTAATTCACGTATCGAGCGATCATCTAATCTGTATGCTAATTCTGAAGTTACAATTGAGCTTGTATTAGGAAAATCAAAGTCAAAAGTTATATCTGGTTGTAATAGTTCGCCATCGAGATTTATGATCACATTTACCGGAATTTTACGGTTAATTGACGGGTTTTCAAGCAAAATAGACGGGTTTGCCTGCGTTCTGTATACAGCGCTAATATCAAGAAGGGCTTTTTCTGGGCTGCCATCCCAGCTTATTTTTCCTTCTGGCATGATGTCAAATTGCTTTTGCACCACACCACTATATTTGAAGTTGTAAGTCCCCTCGTATGGCGTAAAATCACCAAACATATTGAACTTTCCATTTGTGTTTATCTGAATCAGGAGATACCCGGCACCTCGCCCTCGTAATGTACTGCCATTAACTTCGTCTACCACGATCTCAACTTCTGCATCACGAGTAACCTCAAGATCAAAATTGAGTTCCAGACCTTTTATATCCTTAACTATGATTTCTTCGCCGCCTAATCTCGCCTGCTTCTCTTCCGGACTTAAAAAGTAAATGGCGCTGCTGTCACCAAAAGATTCTGTGTCGCTAAGCGGAATTTTAAATGTAGTTCCTTTCTCAGTTGTCGCCGTAACATCTATGACCAGTTCATCAGATGGTCCTGCAATTGTCGCATCACCACTTATAAAAGCTGTACCATAATACAGAGAAAATTCATCTTCTTGTGTATCTAAAACTAACAGCCTGTCTGTAGTCACACCCAGATCTAAATCCCAATTTGAAAACGCTTCATGCGAAATAGTACCAGTTAATTGACCTTCTGTTTTATATTTAACGTCTCGCAACTGCACATCATTAAACCTGAATTGCTGTTTATTTAATGTAACTCTGGCAGTGCCCTGAAAATCATAATCTGTATTTAGATAAGGTATTTTAATACCGGCCTGCCGCAGTAATAATTCCCCATTAATCTCGGGGTTTTTGTAGTCTCCCGTGACCGTGGCTCTTCCGCTTGCTAAACCTCTAATATTGCTTATCACTTCACCACCCAGAGGACTAAATGCAGACAAATCAAGCTTGCGCAGCTGCACGTCCATATTAATAGCGGGATTATTGTTACTTACATTTATATCTCCTTTCGCGCTAAGCGATTCAAAACCATCATTAACAAGTTTTGTGTCAATATCATAACTTGTTAGCGTCTCATTACCTTCTATAGACAGATTAAGATTACCCAACAAGGTTTCATTTATACTAAATTGATCTATTGTTATTTTACTGTCAGGATAATAGGCGCCGTCCTGCTGCAATAAATTGAGACCACCATTTACAACACCAGATAGTTTTAAACTATCTATATAAGGCGTGATATGAGAAAGGCGAACGCTATTAAAGTTTGCTTTGAGATCTTTATAAGTAGAATCTTTAAGTTGCCCCATAAGGCTTATACGTTCCTGATCGTGAGACAGAATAAGCTCTTCAATATCTACATCCTGAAAATTGTTATCAAAAACTATCCTGTTCTTATTATTGTCGTCTGCGTTGAGATACCACTGGTTGTCTTTAAACTTTATACCTGATTTTCTAAAACCTACTACAGAATTGTTATTTTCGTTTATGGTATGGTAGAAACTAAGATCAAATCTGTCTTCTTCTTTCTTACCTCCTTTAAATTCTGAACGCATAAAAAGCGTATCCTTTAGCGTAACATTAATTAGACTGAAGTCTGAAATACCGTAAAGACCGCTGCCTATACTGTCTGCCTCGATATATGTATTAAAAAGCGGATTTTTGTTATCAACGCGCACATTTATAGCTTCGGCTAGAAACCCAAATGCCTGGATTTTAGGAGATCTAAATGTTAGTTTAAAATCTGAATCATCTGAAACCACACTTCCTCTTATATAAGTATTGGGCTCGATCTTAATTTCAGGAACAAAAACCTCAACGATCTTGCTGTTTATCTGCAAATCAAAATCCATGAACTGATTACTCGTGATCGTTTCAGGCTCGTAATTTGCATACAGACTACCAATCGCATTTTTAAAAAGAGGAACAACATTCTCTATTTTAAAATTTCCCGATACCTCACCAGAAATAATATCAGGCGAATTAATATCTATGGTTCTTATGTTGTCATTAAAGAATGAAGTAATCCTAAAATCATCAAACGTATAGAGATCGTTCTCATTTTGAAAACTCGCATTGCTAAACTGAATACTGCCTGCGGCATCATCAATATTAGTGCCTTGCATATCCATAACCACGCGTCCTTTTAAAACAGCTAATGAATCTTTTAAGAAGTTTAGTTTAGAAAAATCTACATAATCAATATCTGCTGTAAAATCGTAATTATTGATGGCGGCAGTAACATCTATAAGACCATTAAAATTAAGTCTTGCATTAGGATCATCTATTTGTAGTTGACCATCAAACAAAGGATTTTGCAAATTCCCAGATACTGTCATGTTTTGATAAGTATACCCGTTATAATTTGCCCTGCTTATCCTTCCGCGCACACGTGTATTTAGTGTTTCCGGAGTAAAACCTTCACCGCTTACATTGAGATTAAACGAGGTGGCTCCCAATTTATTCACACCTAATAAACGACCAATCAAGAATTTGTTTACCCGTATATCACCCACATAAGTAGCATTATCAATATCCCGAGTATTTTGAAGTTCAATATCAGTCTCAGCATACCCCAGAGCTGAATTTATATTTGATTTTACATATACAGAATTCTGAGTAATTATGGTATTCCCTTTTAAATTAACTACGCCCAGACGCACAAATTCTTTGGGTAAAGAATTGCCTAATATATTTGGCAAAAACCCGGTAAGATCAAAAAAATTGGTTTGTAACTGGCTAAAATCGCCTGTAATGGTGAAATTTTGGTCCTCACTCAATAAATCGACGAAATTAAAATCGCCTGTGATTTTGCTATTTCCTAATCCTTCTAAATCTAAATCAGCTAAAGCGAAATCATTTAGCGTGCCCTGCATATGCGTTTTTAACTGAACAGTTTTGTCTGCTCCAAACTCCTCATAAAATGGCTGAAGATCTGATGTGGAAATTATAGATTCAGTAAGATCAAGATCAAAAACTACTTTATTATTAAAGTCTGAAAATGCATCATTAGAACTATCTAAAGAAATACTTCCTGTAAATTGAGAATTTACAGATTTCAGGATCATGTTATTAAGCACAATTTCATCAGGATCGTAATGAAAATCTGCTACCAGACCTCTCAATTTATAACCGCGTTTAGCATCAAATTGCAAATCATTCATCCTTGCCGATACAATATCACCATTGAGATCAAAATCATCTGCGTCTAGCGTAAGATTTTTAAAATCGGCAGCATCAGGATTTTCCAGGTTTTCATCCTGAAATTTAAAATGGCTGTTTGTAAGCAGAATATTGCTTGAAGTGAGTTTAAAAGGTTCACCAGGAGGCTGATTGCCACTATTAAACTTTTTAGAGAAAATATAAAGGTTATCATTATCCTCTCCCTTGTATTTTTTAATGTAGAACTTGCCATGGTCAATGGCAACATCTCCTAAATTCATAGTTCCATTAACAAGCTGTCTAATGCTCAACAAACTCGTTTCTAAGTTTTGAGCATAGATTAGCGTATCCTCATGATGGTCTGCAATATAGACTTGCTTAAGATCTACATAACCATTGTATTTAATTCTAACCTGATCTACAGATATTGAAGTTCTGTACTTTTCATTTAGAGAATTAGTAACCTTTTTAGCGATGAAGGTTTGCACCCCGGGAATGGAAAAAAATATTACAAGCAGGACAAAAAATCCTATTAATCCCAATAGGATTCTGCGTGATATTTTAGAGAATTTTTTGATAAGCTTTTAAGTTTTAACTTTGCCCCACTTGTGCTGTAAAAGTACATTAACAAATGCTATGCCTCTTGTTTATGCAAAAAAAAAACATCTACATTCTTGCTATAGAATCTTCTTGTGATGATACGGCTGCCGCTGTACTTCACAACGATAATACCCTTGCAAATGTTGTTGCCGGTCAGGAAGTTCATAAACAATATGGAGGCGTTGTGCCAGAGCTGGCTTCACGTGCTCACCAGCAAAATATTGTACCTGTTGTGCATCAGGCTTTACAACAGGCAGGAATTAAAAAAGAACAGCTAGATGCTATCGCTTTTACTAGTGGCCCCGGTTTAATGGGTTCATTACTTGTGGGCACTTCTTTTGCAAAATCACTGGCGATGGGTTTAAATATCCCGCTTATTGATGTAAATCACATGCAGGCTCATATTCTCGCACATTTTATTACAGAAGAAGGTCACGACAAACCTACTTTTCCTTTTCTCGCATTAACCATCTCCGGTGGGCATACACAAATTGTACGTGTTGATGATTATTTTAAAATGACTGTACTTGGGCAAACACTAGATGATGCGGTGGGAGAAGCTTTTGATAAGAGTGCTAAGATACTTGGTTTACCCTATCCTGGTGGACCACTTGTAGACAAATACGCTCAGGAAGGAAACCCTAAAGCCTATCCATTTACAAAACCAAAAGTGAGCGGATTAGATTTTAGCTTCAGTGGTTTAAAAACTGCTATTCTTTATTTCTACCAAAAAGAGATACAGAAAGATCCTGAATTTGTAGAGAAAAACTTAAAAGATATTTGCGCTTCCATTCAATACACAATTGTCGAAATAATTTTAGACAAATTAAAAAAGGCAGTTAAACAAACCGGGATCAAACAAATAGCTATAGGCGGCGGCGTTTCTGCCAACAGTGGGATACGGAATGCGCTTAAAAAAGTAGAAAATAAATGGGGCTGGAAAACTTATGTTCCCAAATTTGAATACACTACAGACAATGCTGCCATGATTGGTATCGTAGGCTACTTAAAATATATACAGCCAGATTTTAAAGCAGCGCATTATGAAGAGAATAATGTTACAGCAAAAGCGCGTTTAAAGATATAGATATGCAATTATTTTACAACCCGGAAATTGCACCTACAGCAACAGAAATCATTCTGCCAAAGGATGAAAGCAAGCATATCATAAAAGTTCTGCGCAAGAAAACAGGAGATATTCTCGATCTCACTAACGGAAAGGGTCAATTTTTTAAAGCTGAAATCACTGACGCTAGTCCGTCGCGATGTGGAGCAAAAATTTTAGAGGTTATTGTAGAAAAGCCTTTACCATACAAATTGCATATGGCTGTGGCACCTACAAAACTTAATGATCGTTATGAGTGGTTTCTTGAGAAAGCTACAGAAATAGGTATTACAGAAATCACTCCTATAATTTGTGATCATAGCGAGCGCAAAGTCATAAAAGAAGATCGTTATGAACGTATCATTCAAAGTGCGATGAAACAATCTTTAAAAGCACACATTCCTCAACTTAACCCTGCAGTTTCCTTAAAAGAATTTATCCTTCAGCAGCAAGATACAGATGCTCAAAAGTTTATCGCGCATTGTGAAGAAACCAGAAGAGTATCTTTAAAAAATACTATTTCGTCTAGCGAAATTGTCATTTTAATAGGCCCGGAAGGCGATTTTTCTACTTCTGAGATCGATTTTTCGTTAAAAAATAATTACACACCTGTAACTTTAGGTAATAGTCGCTTACGCACCGAGACTGCTGCAGTTGCTGCTTGTCACACAATAGCACTTCATTTTGAATAGGGACTGTAAGATGTTAAGGTTCCTTAAAATTTTTTCATAAGCAACGGGTTTTTTATAATTTAAAGTTTGTTAAGATTATTCTATTTGTTAAGATTATTCTAAAAGCTTTTAAATATTATAGAAATAGCCCCCATGTCTATTGCAACAGCTTCTATTAAAGACAGGTTTGTTAAGATATTAACTTCCTGTGATGAGATATTTGACTTCGTTCAGGAGTCATTTGATGGCATCTGTATGCAAGCTATACGCTCAAGTGACGAGTGTTATATAAATCCTGTTTTACAGTCAAGATTACAACTTGAGTCTGATAATATTGATCCTTTTTCTTTAGTTTCAAACACGTATAAAAATCGGCTTCAGGAACTAAGAAATCGGTCCCAGAGCGCAATTTCTCAAACTAAATTACAGTTTACATTAAAAAGTGGCCTTCCTCTTTTAATGAAAGTAAAAGTAATGCGGGTGGTAGATCCTGAAACTTTAGAACCTTTTCTTTTATTTGGTTTCAATATAAAATCTTCAACCTACCAGGTTAAGAAAAAAGAGTGGCAATATGTACAAAGTCTACTCAAGTCTGAAAGAAGATTTAAATCACTGGTAGAAAATGCTACAGATGGTATTCTTATTATAAACACATCTAAACAGATTTTGTTTGTATCTGAAGCTTTACAACGCATTTTAGGATATTCTGCACAGGAAATAAAAAGTCATTCTATAATAGATCTATGTCATCCTGAATACAGACATGTAGTAAGAGGTCAATTTGCAGAAAGTCTTGCAAATCCCGGTTTGGGAATACAGAAAAAAGCCAGTAAATGGCGACACAAAGACGGCAGCTGGCGCTGGATAGAAGGCTACTTTACTAATATGCTCAATGACACGGCTATAAACGGTGTCATTATCAATTTTAGAGATATTACTAAATTAATTGATGCCAGAAACACGCTGGTAAAACGCACTAAGCTTAAACGCTTGTTGATGAACATCTCTACACGTTACATCAATATTCCACTTGAGAAAGTTGAAAGCACAATAAGCGAATCTCTAAAAGATATTGGCAAATTTGTTGAGGCTGATCGTGTTTACATTTTTGATTATGATTTTGAAAGTGGCACGTGCACAAATACACACGAGTGGTGCGATGACGGGATTAGCGCAGAAATAGCATCAAACAAGAATCTGCCTTTAAAAATGTTTAACCAGCAATGGATCATAAACCATATCGCAGGAAAAAGCAATGCAATACACGATGTGTCTCTCTTAGAAAATATTGAGTTTAGAGAATTCCTTCAGAGTCAAAATATAAAAAGCTTATTAACCATACCACTTATGCAGGGCGAGAGTTGTGTGGGATTTGTAGGATTTGATTCAGTTAAAAGTATACGCCGTTATAATATCACAGAGGTAAACCTTTTAAATGTTTTCGCAGAAATGCTGGTTAATTTTAGAATGCGCATGGAAAATACCTGCAAATTAAAAAGGCTGCTCAATAAGGTGGAAAACCAGAATAGCACTTTAATGGATTTTTCATTTATCACTTCTCATAACCTGCGCTCTTCTGTAGCTAATATTATGGGTATCGTTGATCTCATAGACTATGAAAACGGCACTAATGAATTTGTTGAACTTTTACGCTCCAGCACAGACAGACTTAATAATACTTTGAAGAATATTAATCAATTAATTCATTTTGAAAATGAAGGTCTGGTAGAACCTACTCCTGTTAATCTAAAAAATCTACTAAGTCAGGTAATAGAAAACAACAAAATGCTTGCAGCCTCACAACAGGCAAAATTTAATATATCCATTTTAGAAAATATTGAGGTAAAGACCATCCCTGCTTATCTTGAAAGTATATTACACAATATCATAAACAATGCTCTCAAGTATGGCGTTAATGCGCAGAATACAGAAATTGATATTACTATTGAAAAACAAGATTGTGAGATAATAATTGAAATTACAGATCACGGCAGCGGAATAGATCTTAAAGAATATGGGAATAAATTATTTGATCTGGGCTCAAGATTTAGTACAAAGTCTGAAGGTGAAGGTCTGGGATTATTTATGAGCAAACGTCAAATAGAAGTTTTAGAAGGAAAACTGGAATTAAAAAGCAAACCTGAAAAAGGAACATCAGTTAAAATAACGCTTCATGCATGATATTAAAAATATCTTAGTTGTAGACGATGATAAAATATTTCTCGTTTTAGTTAGCAGATTACTTAAAACATTTTATCCCAAAACTACCATCACCTCTTGCCTCAATGGCCATGAAGCTCTGGATTATCTTGATAAATCTACTCCTGATATAATCTTATTAGATATCAATATGCCAATAATGAACGGCTGGGAATTTATGAATAGATTACCATTGAAAAAGCAAGAAGATTTGTCAATCTTTATTGTATCGTCATCTATAGATCCCCGTGACCAGCGGTTAAGTAAAACAAATGTAAATATTGAAGGATTTATAGAAAAACCGTTAACACCAGAAAAATTGAAAAGAGTTTTAGGAGTGCATGCATCTAATACATAATACCCACGAGTAATTCTTTTAAAAGATCTCCCTGCGAAAGATTATAAGCACCCACACCTTTACTTTTTACATCTGCATCGCGTAGTAAATTAATTATATAGCTCACTTTTTTCATTGGGTAGTTACGTGATGCTGTAATATATTCACTAACGAAATAAGGATTTACACCCAAAGCTTTTGCCACCGAAGCTTTATCTGTACTTGGCAAACCATGATAGGTCAATAACTGTTGAAAGAAACCAAATAACAAAGCAATCGTTACCACCATGGGATTGTCTTTAGGGTTTTGAGCAAAGTAATTAATGATACGGTGCGCTTTTAAAATATCTTTCTCTCCTACTGCTTTACGCAATTCAAAATTATTAAAGTCTTTACTTATCCCTATATTCTCTTCTATTACAAGGGGTGTAACAGTGCTGCCATCTGGCAAAATGAGCATCAGTTTTTCAAGTTCGTTATAGATCTTACTTAGGTCTGTGCCCAGAAATTCAACCAGCATATGCGCCGCTTTTGGCTCGACTACATAACCTTTACCGCTCATTACTCTGCGTATCCAATCGCCTACCTGATTCTCATATAAACGCTTGCTTTCAAAAACAACGCCGCTTTTCGCGATAAGCTTATAAACTTTTTTTCGCTTATCAAGCTTTTTGTATTTATAGCAAATTACAAGAACAGTGCTTGTTTGGGGATTTGCGGCATAAGATTCCAGTTTATCAATATCTCTTGACAAAGCCTGCGCTTCTTTAACGATGACCACCTGTCGCTCTGCCATCATAGGATATCTTTTTGCCTGCGAGACTATATCTTCAATAGTAACATCACGGCCGTAAAGCACTACCTGATTAAATCCCTTTTCTTCCTCGCTAAGGAGGTTTTTGTCTATGTAGGCCGATATTTGATCAATATAGTACGATTCTTCACCCATTAGAAAATAGATGGGTTTAATGTTACCATTTTTAATATCTGAAACTATCCTTTTTACTTCTTCCACAAAGACTTTAGTATTTATAAACGTGTAGAGCTATTAGCTTTTGGGAAAATTTGCCCCGGTTGATTACCTTTGATGCGATGCAAGAATTAAACTTTCCCCGTTATACTTTTCGGTTCAAAAATAGCGAAAATAAACCGTTCATTTTTGATCCTATTCGCAAAAAGTTCGTTCGTTTAACGCCGGAAGAATGGGTGCGACAGCATACTTTAAACTATTTGATCAATCAATACAATTACCCGCTTTCTCTCATAAATGTAGAAAAGGAAATGCGTTTACACGGAACCAAAAAACGTTATGACATCGTTGTTTTTAATAGTAACGGCAGCATCAATATTATAGTTGAATGCAAAGCGCCTCAGGTACCGGTAACCCAAACTACTTTTGACCAGATCGCTCGTTATAATCTGGCATTAGAATCTACTTATCTCATGGTTACAAATGGTCTAGAACATTATTATTGTCTGCTGGACTATAAGCAGGAAAAATATGTTTTTTTAAAAGAAATTCCGGCTTATTGCCCTTAATTTGCAGCAGTGAAAACAGCTATCGCAATACTAAACTGGAACGGTAAAGACCTTCTTGAAAAATTTCTACCATCAGTAATTTTAAATAGTGAGCAACTTGCCAGTATCTATGTTATAGACAATGCATCTACAGACGATTCGGTTGACTTTGTTGCCAAAAACTTCCCAACAGTTCATATTATAAAAAATGCTGAAAACGGTGGTTACGCAAAAGGCTACAACGACGGTCTGGCAAATATCGTTGCAGATTTGTTCATTCTGCTAAATAATGATGTTGAAGTTACTCCTAATTGGCTTGCCCCCATTATTTATGCGTTTGAAGCAGATAGTAATCTGGGAGTAGCGCAACCTAAACTTCTGGATTACAGTAAAAAAAATCATTTTGAATATGCCGGAGCTGCGGGCGGATTTATAGATGCGCTAGGTTATCCCTACTGCCGGGGCCGCATATTTGAAACGGTAGAACAAGATTCTGGTCAATATGATGATAATGCCGCTATTTTTTGGGCAAGTGGGGCGGTTTTTGCCATCCGCAGGGAGGTTTTTTATGAAGCTGGTAAGTTTGACGAGCTTTATTTTGCCCATCAGGAAGAAATTGACCTGTGCTGGAGAATAAAAAATCTGGGCTATTCTATTCATTATATTGGTTCTAGCCATGTTTACCATGTGGGTGGTGCGACACTCGATACTATGAACCCAAAAAAGACGTTTTATAATTTTAGAAATTCATTGTTTAACCTGGCAAAAAATACTGCCAGCAATAAAATATGGCTTACAATATTAGGAAGACTTATACTAGACGGTTTTGCCGGAATTAAATTTCTAGCGGGAGGTAAATCACAACATTTTTTAGCTATACTAAAAGCACACTATAGTTTTTATTGTACCTTACCTCACCTGCTAAAGTCGAGAAAGAGACTTAAGCAATCAACCAGCTATTATCATTGTAAATCAATAGTGTGGCAATACTTTGTTTTGAAAAAAAAGTACTTTTTTGACGTGAAATAAAGTTAACTTAAATTTTTGTTAAGGAAATATTGTTAAATTTGATTTTTAATACATTTAACCGCTAATTTTTAGAATTGAAATAACTTAAACTATGAGAAAATTAATGATGATTTCGGCCTCTGCGCTGATCTTACTTTCCTCTTGCGTATCGCAGAAGAAATACGCTGCTTTAGAGGCTAAACAGAAAGAAACACAGGATATGCTTAATTCGGCTACTGTTAAACTCAATGCTTGTCTTGATCAAAAAGATAGTGAGACAAAAACATTGCGTGAGCAAATCGCAGATTTAAGACAAACTAACCGAGATCTTATTGACACACAAGGTAATCTAACCACTTTATCTGCAAAAGGAGCTGAAAACCTTGAGCGCTCTTTAGAATCTATGCGTGAAAAAGATCTTCAGATCAAAACTTTCCGTGATGCTTTAAACAAGAAAGATTCTGTAACTCTTGCACTTGTTACAAGCTTAAAAGGTGCAATAGGCAATCTTAACGATGAAGACATAGAGATCAATGTAGAAAAAGGTGTTGTTTATGTATCTATTTCAGATAAACTTTTATTCAACAGTGGTCGTTGGGACGTTACAAGCCGTGCTAAAGAAGTACTAGGTAAAGTAGCGACTGTAGTAAAAAATAAGCCAGATATCGAGTTTATGGTAGAAGGTCATACAGATAACAAATCTATAAGCACTAACGTGATTCAGGATAACTGGGATCTTAGTGTAAAACGTGCTACTTCTGTTGTACGCATCTTGCAAGACGATTTTGGTGTGCCACCAGAACGTATGGTAGCAGCTGGTAGAAGTTACTATGTTCCTGTTGCCAGCAATGACACTGCAGAAGGTCGCGCTCGTAACCGTAGAACACGTATTGTAGTTCTTCCTAAACTTGATCAGTTCTATCAAATGATAGAAGATGGTATGCCTAAAGCAGCCAACTAAGAAACTGTCTTAAAAACTTAAAAACCCGGTCTAGACCGGGTTTTTTTATGTTCTATAATCTTTATAAGCTCAAAAGGACTGATAAATCTTATTTTAACGGCAGCAACTTTAGATCAAACTCTTAAAGTGATTAATGTTTCCCTATAAAGTTAATGAGCCTTTACCTTCACGCAACAAAACAGGTTCTCCAGAAGTAAGATCTATTACAGTAGAAGGCACATTATCGCCATAACCTCCATCTACAACTGCATCTACAAGGTTATCCCACTTCTCAAGAATCAATTCTGGGTCTGTAGTATATTCTATAAGTTCATCTTCATCATAAATGGAAGTTGAGATGATTGGGTTGCCAAGCTCTTTTACGATAGCGCGCGCTATATTATTATCTGGCACACGTATACCCACCGTTTTCTTTTTCTTAAAAACAGTAGGTAAATTATTATTTCCCGGTAGTATAAAAGTATATGGCCCCGGCAATGCTCTTTTTAAAATTTTAAATGTAGCTGAGTCTATTTGCTTTACGTAGTCTGAAAGATTGCTCAGGTCTTCACATATAAACGAGAACTGCGCCTTCTCAAGTTTCACCCCTTTTATCTGGGCGACGCGCTCAAGAGCTCTGTTACTGGTTATATCGCAACCCAGCCCATAAACTGTATCTGTAGGATAAATAATTATCCCATCATTGCGTAAAACATCAACAATCCTCTTGATTTCTTTTGCACTGGGATTTTCTTCGTAAACTTTAATAAATTGAGCCATCTTATACTTTTTCTACTTCACTCTCAAGTTTTAGAACGTGCGCGCCATCTTCCTGTTCTATGTAAAGCGCTTTATTGTCCTTAGTACCCTCTCGTGAAATTTCACTTCCTTTAATCGTCTTTGTGACCTTTTTTGTAAAAGTAGATACAACTTTACCTGCTGCTGTACCGTTGCCCCACTTCCACTTAATGTGGCTTCTTTTTCTAATCATTTTTAGCTTAAAAATAAAAGCTATTTCGCTTAAAGCGAAAGGTTTTACAGAAGATTAACTTAAACCTGCGCAAAACAGTAGTTTAGCTATTCAATATTCAGCTTGTATTTTGTCAACAAACCAGGAAGTCCATCACGTGAGAAATTAGCCTGCTTAATATTATTAAGTTCAGGATCTATACTAAAACCGTAAGCTGACCTAAGATCTGCTTTGTGTAAATTAGTTTCTTCAAAAGAAGCACCGGTAAGATTACAGTCTGCCAGATCAACACCGCTCAAATTGCATTGTGTAAAATCTACTTCTCTTAAACTACAGTTATTAAATGAAGAGGTTGACATGTTTAATTGATAAAAAGAACTAAAGTCTAACATGCAATTATCAAAACTAAAAGCCAGTAAAAAAGTGCTGCAACCATTAAACTTTAATCCCAGCATTTTACAATCCTGAAATGTAGCATCCTGAAAAGAAGTGTCACGCAGCATGGCGTTGCTCAAATTACACGCGAGAAAGGTGCAGTTTAAAAAACTTACTCCGTTTAATTTACTTTCAGAAAAATTACAGTTTATAAAAGTGCACTCTTCATAGTCATTATCGACTTTTTGAGCACTAAAATCTAATTCCTGAAATTCTTCATTATAAAGCAGATTTTTCATACTAAAAGACCGATTTTTTTGAGGTTTTAAAGGGATTTTAAAAGCTATAATTTATTTCGTTTTAAACGGAAACTGCGTCCAGTTTATTTTTCTTTTCAATAATCAGCTTTTTACTAAGTATAGCAAACCGAATATATAACAGTAAGGCCGCAGTACTTAAGCCTGCGAGCAAGCCGAGCCATATACCCTGGCTCCCCATATTTTCAGCTTTACCAAAATACCAGGCTACGGGAAATCCTACAACCCAATAGGCTACAAAACATATGACCGTTGGTATCCTTACATCCTGCAGACCTCTTAAAGCTCCTAAAATAACCACCTGCAAGCCGTCGCTAAGCTGAAAAAGAGCCGCAACCACGAGTAATTGAGAAGCGAGAAGAATTACTTCTGCATTCTCAATATAAAAAGTAGGTAAGATATCTTTTAAAAGTATAAAGCCTACGGCGAAAACTGCTTCAATTAAAAATACCTGAAGAAATAGTGATATAGCGATACGACGCAAATTGCGATAATCTTCTTTGCCCTTTTGATTACCCACACGTATGGTTGCGGTCACTCCTAAACCTACTGCGATCATAAATGTCATAGAAGCAAGATTAAGCGCGATCTGGTTTGCCGCTTGCGGATTTGTACCTAAGATACCAGAAAGAAAAATACAAGAAGTAAAAAGAGCGACTTCAAAAAGCATTTGCATAGCTGTAGGAAAACCCAGATCTAACAGACGTTTAAATATTTTCGTTTTAAAACCTTTGCGCCTTGTCCAGACAAAGTAAGGCTTAAACTTGCTGTTACGCCTAAGTATTTCAAACAGAAACCACAGCATAAAAAACCTGGAAATTAAGGTTCCATAAGCAGCACCTACAAGTTCTAATCTGGGGAAAATCCATACTCCATAGATGAGTAGATAGTTAAAGAGAATATTCACCACATTTGCCAGAATAGTGGCATACATCGCGTAACGCGTATTAGACAATCCATCTGCAAACTGCTTAAAAGCCTGAAAAATCATTAACGGAACCAGAGAAAGTGCCACAATCTCCATATAAGGTATCGCCAGCGCTACAACCTCTGCCGGTTGGTCCAGATAATGTAAAATAGGTTTTGCGAGCAACAACAATAAAAAAAGAAGAATACCATTTATCGTACACAGAACTATGCCATGATGAAAGTAATTACGGCCCGTGGTTGTGTCACCGGCACCATCAGCTTCCGCAATTAAAGGAGTTATGGCAAAAGAAAAACCAATACCCAGCGACAGGGCAATAAAAACAAGGCTGTTGCCTAGAGAAACTGCAGCGAGAGGAGCC